>JAEEGL013625639.1_pt1 | contig 46909 bp, 66 predicted proteins | sample 9134231 | NCBI WGS metagenome assembly JAEEGL01 (sample SAMN16246548, study PRJNA631951) | gut metagenome | biome: gut microbiome; feature: rumen; material: fiber-attached | host: Bos | place: Iran: Karaj | collected 2018-10
AAGAAGCATCTGGTATTAAAAGAGAACTATTTGAAGAATGTGTAAGACGTCTTAGAAACACTCATGCGATTATTAATGGGAAACAACATTTTATTGGAATCGTTATATCGAACCCTGCACAAGGATTCATTCGTGAACTATTATTCCAAGCACGACATATTTATGGTTCGAAATCCATCCAAAAAACAGTGGAATCTTATAATGACCGTTTAAAAGACACCAACCCAGACTTAGAAGCATTTCTATCATCATCGAGGGATAATACTTACTTACCTAAGGGATTCGTAGAACGTGTTATTAACTCTTTAACACCAGAACAAGTACGTTTGTATGTAGACTGTATTATTGAGTATGCAGAAGGAGCAGTTTATCCGAACTTTTTACAGTATTTGTGTGATGACTTCGAGATACCGAAAAACTGGAAGAGGTATATGGCACATGACCCTAAACATAACTGGGGCTTAGTAGGGCGACCTACTTTGAAACTTCGCTGAAAAAATCTGGAAGGCTAAGTCCGAAAGGATATGCTAATCAGAGGTGAAGGCTATGCTAAGCATAGTCAGCCGCAACGCATAGTGGGTGAAAAGATATAACCCCACCAAGAGGCAGCGACATCTTAAATATTAGGTCTTGATTACAGGGAAAAACATTTAAGATGAAAAGATATGCTGAACTTATAGGAAACTATAAGATGTAGAGGATAAAAAGCCTTTACGATAACACATTGGGAACAAATGACCCAGCAGCAGTGCTACTGGCAGCAGAGGACCCAGATACCATGGACTTGTATTTCTATAAAGAATACTATAAGAGAGACCAGGTGGTCTCACAAGTGGGAGTTGCGATTAAGGACATGATAAAAGACATCCCACAAGGGCTTTTGCATATTCCTTTAATTGACCCATCAGCGAATAAACGAAACAATATCAATAACCGTACCTATAAGCAACAACTACAAATCGAGTTTGATTTAGTGTTTAAGGATGCGAACAATCGTATTGTGGATGGGATTGCAAAAACAAGAGATATGATGTATCGTGGGAAACTACATTTCTTTAGAAGTTTAACGAATACAATATTTGAGGGATGTGAGTATCGTTATCCTACGATGGAAGAAAGAAAAACGAATAAAAACTTAGGGGATAATCCGATAGATAAAAATAACCACTTAATGGACTGTTTAAGATATATCTGTCAGGAGGTTCCTTACAATTTTGTCAATTTAGACAGAATGAACTATAATAGTATGAAGAAGTTCTTCGAGAAGATTGGAATTGAAACAGCATCGGAAGTACATTCAGAACCAAAGAGATTTGGTAACTTTTTAGAGGCTAATGCAACGGTAAATCCGTTTAGGATTCCAAAGCCAAGAACAAGAAGAGCAAGTGGAGGTTTTAAATTATGATAAAGAAACTATTTTCTATTTTAAAAAATTATGATACAATTATGGAGATGATAGATTATTACGAGGAGAATCACACAATGCCAAGAAAGAAGAAACAATATTCTGTTCGTAATACTCCAAAAAGCCAGTTAGAAGCGATTGAAAAGTTGAGGAAAGAATGATATTACTAATTTTATTTGCAATACTAATAATCTATGCCATGTTAGTTGTAGGACATGATGATGAGTAAGGAGGGAAAATATGAACGAAGAGAATATAAAAGAAGTAAAAAGACTTACTGGTTTAGTAAGTAAGGCAGTAAATTTTCGTAAAAACACAAGAGACCACGAGTATATTAACAATGAAGCCCATTTTGAAGGGTTGATGTGGAACCTTGCAGATGTTGAAAATGAGAGCCCATTTATTGTAAAAAGTGATATTAACCACTTAAAAAATGCAGTAATGATTCGTTTAGGGTCATTATATGCGAGTACCTATTATGGAGAGATTAAACCACTTTCTCCAAATGATGTAGAAAGAGTAAACACTTTACAAGTTGTTTACGAAAATGAATGGAAACGTTTAAATGCAGATAAACTTGTAGAAGATGCCATTCAATCAGGAGCCATTTTTGATAATGGGTACCTAGAACTTGGATATGACCCAAATCATATCATTGGTGGAACAAGAACCAAGAGAAAAGGTACCATTACTTTAAAGCATATTGATACTGCGAAGATATTCCTAGACCCATCAGCATCATCATTATATGATTCTGATTATATGGTAAAACGTGATGCAGTAACGAAAGAATGGCTAGAGAGAAACCACCCAGATTGGTATAAGAAAGTAAAAGCCAAACATGAAGAAGGTGGCTTCAATAAAGATGCTGCAAGTGGTAACATATTTGTAGGAAGAGACTATAACTCAAATGACTCTTTAACCTATAAATTTGATACAATTTATGAAAAATATGTAACAGATATTGAGATTCCAATAGAAGGAACTGAGATAATTGACCCTCAAACAGGAACAGTTATTCAGGAAGCAGAAATGGAGAAAGTACAAGTAACTCGTGTAAAATTCTCTTATTTAATCGATAATGACATTTTACTTGAAACAAATAAAGATTATCCATTTGATTTCTTCCCAATCATTTCATTCCAATGGGAATCAGCACCACAAACTCCTTATGGAGTACCACTTTTAAGAGGACTTACTGTTCCACAAAAGATGGCAAATTTAATTGAAAGTGCTGCAAACAATATTGCTATGCACTATACAGTTCCTACATGGATGATTAGTGATGATAGTGGACTTGATGTAGACGAAGTTGCAGAACTTATCAATGCTTTAGGTGTTGTATGGAAAGTTACAAATATTGAAACAGCCATCAAACAACTAGAGCCACCAAAACTAGATGCTGCAATTATTCAAATTGGAAACAACTATGTAAGTTATTTAAAAGAATATGCAGGAGCAACAAATGAATATCAAGGTAACATTGGTACAGCAGGTTCTACTGCAGAAGGTACAACAAAAGCAATCAATCGTGCTACTATCATAGATAATAACCCTATGAGTCAAATTGAGGACTTTGTAGAAAGACTTACAAGAGCACTTATTTCATTTATGACCCGTTATTATGAAGGCGATACAATTTATGTTCGTACAGAACAAGGAAAGCAAGAATTTACATTCCAAGAATTTATTTTAGACAGTGGATTTGAAGATATTCAATATGATTTTGCTGTTGACTTAGGTTCAAGAAGTAAACAAGATAAGAACCGTCAATATAACTTGACGAAAGAACTTTATCAATTACAACTTCAATATAAAGACCCACATCCAGTTATTCAGATTCCAGACCTTGTTAAGGCTGCACAACTTGATAACTATAATGAGATGTATACTCGTTTACAGAATACAACAGAGGAAGCATATCAAGAAAAATCAAGTCTTATTATTGAACTTATGCAAATGGGGCAAACACAACTTCCAAATGGAGAGTTCTTAATCCCAGCAGAATTACTTCAAGATGCAATCATTGATGTTTTAAATGATGATAATAGTCTTGCAACAGCACAACAAGTAATTCAGATGTATCAAGAATATCAAACTGCAGTTACTGAATTTAATAATCAGCAACAACAAGCAGATATAGATGCACAAGTTGCCCTACAGGAACAAATGGCACAACAACCAGTTGACAATAATGCACAATAGTGCTATATTGTAATTGTTCATATTTAACCTCTATAACCTAATATGGACATGGCACGTTGTAAATCCTTTTATCTGCTATGCAGATTTTGTGCCATCACTTTTTAAAGATTATTCTCTGCAATAATCAACAAATTTCGTCCGTCAACCTCCACAAGGGGTTGACATTTTTTTGTTTTTATACTATATTTTAAGTGTAGGTTACATGTTTGTTCCTATTACATAACACCAGGGTTTCCGTTTTCTCCTTAAAAACGTGTAGAAAGGTGTACTTATGGAAGGCGAAAAAACATTTGAAGATTTTATCATGGAAGAGATAAATGCAATTAAAACAGAAAATTCTGATACTAGTGCAGAAGAAACAACTCCTGATAATGAACCTGAAACAGAAACTGAGACAGATGTGGCAGAATCTGAGACAGAAGTATCTGAAAATGGTACAGATGGTGAAGAAACTGAAACAAATGAGGAAGAATCTGAGACAGAAAACACAGATGGTGAAAATGATGCAGCACAAACATTAGAAAATGATGAAACTAATGTAGGTGGTAGCGAGAAAGACCGAAATGCTTTTATCAAGTTAAGACAAGAGAGTCAAGGCTACAAGAAAATTGTTGACTATTTCGATGCAAAAGCGAAAGAAATGGGATTTTCTGGAGTTGATGAACTTATTAAAAAGCAAGATGAGGCTGATTTAAAGAAAAAAGCCGAGGCTCAAGGTATTCCACTTGAAATCGCTAAGAAGTTACAGTCTTTAGAGGCTGAAATGGACGAGATGAAAACAAAGGATGCTGAGAGAATTGAAAATGAAAAGAAGGCTCGTTTAAACAGTACCATAGGTTCTTTCATTGATAGTAATAAGTTATCAAAAGACCAAGTTTCCAAAATTGCTGATGGACTAGCAAAAGATTCCATTTCGATTGAAATGCTATCTGAACTTCCTTCTACAACGGTAACAAGGATTTTAAAATCCTATATGCCTGAAACGATTGCAAGACAAAAGCAAATCGAGAAAGTAGAAAAAGCAAAGAAGGAACTTCCTGTTGATGCTAATACTAGCAATAATTCATCCCAAGTCGATGATGAAATCGACAAAATTGCAAAATACTTTGTAAATATGGATTAATTAAAAGAAAGAAGGTATTAGGTGTTATGAATGATGTTATTAACACATTAACAAGTATTCGTACTGCTACCCCAGGATTAGCAAACGAAAAAATTGATAGTAATATTTTACTTAGAGCATTAACTTACTCTACGAAAGAAATGTTGCTTTATAGTTTAGGTAAAAAACAAACAGTTGCAAGAAATAAAGGTACAAACAGAATCCAATGGAGACGTTATAAACCATTACCAGTTGCTGCTGATAGAGGTTTAATCACAGAAGGTGTAAACCCTGATGGAATGAAAGTTGGGGCTATGACTGTTGCTGGAGATATTGCTGTTTATGGAGCATATATCGAAGTAACTCGTCAAACTGAGGCTTACAACTTAGACCAATTATTAGTAGAATATGGACCATTAATTAGAGCACATGCTACTGAAACATTAGAACTTATTACTCGTGATGCTATTGAAGAAGATGGAGGACATTATTATGTTGTTCCTAGTGGAACTGCTACTCCAAGCGAAAATGCAATTACTGCAGATAATGTTTTAACTCTTGATGTATGTCGTGTTGTTGCAAACACAATGAAAGTTGCAAGACGTAAAGGATTTAGAGATTCTGGACGTTATTTAGTAATTACTTCTGTTGAAGGTATGCAAGATTTACTTGATGACGAAAAATTACTTAAAAATGCTATGACTCCAGGAAATACTAATAAACCAACAATGGATAACGGATTAACTAACTTTGATGTATACAACTTACGTTTCATGGAATATGTTTATCCAGTTATTAAAGCAAACTCAAGCGATGTTGAAGTACATCACACTTATGTATTAGGTGAAAATGCTTATGCTGTTATGGACCTTGCAAGTGCTGGTATTGAAATGAAACGTATGGGATTTGAAGCAAAACCTGGAGACAACTTAGGACAAATTGCTTCATTAGGATGGATTACAATGGGATTTGGTGCTAAAGTATTAGACCCAGTTGCATGTACTATCATCTCACACGCAGTTTCTAATCCATTACCAAGACCTACTGATATTTATGCTTCTCAAGCATAGTAGAATAGGAGGATAGCCAATGGCTAAAAAAGAAACAATTAAGACAGATGATGTATTCTCATCACAACCTGTCATTAATGAAGTGGTAAATACTACGGAAACTATATTTAAAAAGAGTAATAAAAGCGATGCTGAACTTGATAAAGAACGTCTTTCAGAAGGACGTAAGATTTCAAAGAACAATCGTAAAAAATTTACTTGTAGTAAAGTATATGCTCCGTTATATCCAGACGGTTTCATAAGTACCTATCAAGGTATTGTAATTGAACTTTATTTTGATGGTTCTACCGTTGAACTTCCTGAACCTGTTATTGAGTATGTAAAACAAAAGATTGAAGAAAAAGCAGAAAAAACTGCTGATAGACTAAATCGTTTTCACAATCCTAAAGGTGCACAGGAAAAAATTGGAGAATACCAAGTTGATTAACTAGGACTGTCGCAAATGACAGTCCTTTATTTTTTAATAGAAGGAGGGAAACCCTTATGTATTTAAAAGATATTTATGAAAATGCACAATACATTACAGATGAAGAAATGGAGACCTCTCAACTTGTTGCTATTGCAAATGGTGCGATGGCAGAGATTAATACATTCTGTAAAACAAATTTGCCTTTCTATACAACCCAAAACTATCAGACAGAAAATTATGATGCTTTTACAGATAATTGGCAATTAAGATTAATTGAACCTTATCTTTCATTTGGTATTGCTGCAAATGATACTGATACTAATGCAAGAGATTTCCATTATGAAAGATTTAAAATGGCACTGAGAGACTTTTTAAATAGAGGATTAGGAGACATTTTATTAGAACGAGATGATGGAAGTGGAACAATGGTACCAACAGGTTATGAAGGTAATTCAAAACGTGTAGTACCAATCAATGCAAAAGCAAGAAGTAATCCTTGGGGAGGATGGTGGCAACAATAATGGCAAAGCAACCATTAAAAGGAACTACCCAAAAGACTTATGAGGTAGTAAACAATTTTAGCAAAGGTTATGCAACATCTGTTGCAGATGACCTTTTAAATGAGAATGTGTTTTCATCTATTGTAAATTTTATACCTGGTAAAGAAGGTAACATTCAAAAAAGACCAGGGCTTGTTAAAAGTAATCTTTACAATTTGTTTTTAGGTTTAAAAAATGAGGAAACATCTGGAATCACTGTAACATTCAATGGCTATACAGACGATACAACAGAACTAGCACCAAAAGACTATATATTTAGTCAAGTGTTTTTAGTGGAGCCAACTGGAAGTTTTGTAGTAGATAAACTATTAAATCTTACCATTATTGAAGATTACCACTTTTTAGAAGATTTACAGGAAGATGGTGGAGTTGCAAGTATTTTAAATGGAACCCACCCAACAGCATACTTGAATAAACACCAAATTCATTTACTTTTAGTTTTCCGTTTAACAGATGAAAATGGCAATCATTTTTTGCGTATTGCAAAATTAAAAGTTCAATGTAGTGGAACAACACTCTCTGTTGACTACGAGATAAAAAATGCGAAAGCAGACAACACTAGAAAAGACGGTTATTCTTTAAAATACAATGGAGACAATGTGCTTGATTTAACCATTTACCATAACTATTATTATTTTGTAAATGGTACAGATGCCATTATCCGTATTCATAGAGACTTTATGGAGGAAAATGGAGCAAGAGTTGCATCCATTGATGAAATTTATAGTGGTAGCAACAAACTTTATAAACCTACTGCAATTGAAGTTGCAAACATTGGGTTTAACATTCTTGCAACAGACCCACTTTCTTTCGTAGATGTACAAGGAACTGCTGATGCAATTCGTGGTGTTTATTACACTTTAAATGGGGAACCAACACAAACTATTCCATTTAATAAAGAGTTTCAGATTCATATTTTACAATCTGGTTCAAGTACAGCAAATGCACCACAATATAGACCAGATAATGGGGATGTAGATACTTCTACAAATCCATATAAAACAATGCCTGGAAGTTTTAATTCTGACCATACAATATTCACTTGTACTGGACTTGATTTAACAGGAAACTATGAGATTAAAGTAACAAAGGGAAGTGTTGAGTTTATTAACTACTTTACTATGGGAACGGTACAAGAAAACAATGTAGGAAAAGTTTCTGATATTAAAGAACTTATTTTCTCATCAAAATATTGTAAAGTTATTAATAATCAATTAGTGCTTTATGGGGGTCATGGTTACATATTCTTTAGTGAATATGACAACTTTGAGTATTATCCAAACTATTTCTATGTTTATGTTGCAGAAACAAATGATGAATATGTTGTAAATATTTCGTATTTCAGACAATATTATGCGATTTTCACGAATAAACGATTAAAACGTATGACTGGAGGATTTGGAACAGACAACTTTGGAGTTTACCCTTTAAATGACTTTGTTGGATGTAAGAATGGTCATACAGTAAAACAAATTGAAAACTACTTGTATTTCTTATCAGATAACGGAATGTATGCTTTAAAGCAAGGATACATTGGAGAAGGTACAGAAAATGTACAACAAATGGATTTAAGTATCTATGGAAGTTATAATCCAGAGAAAGTTTTAAATGCTGTTACGGTACAAAATTACTATATTGTACATGGAGAAGATGAAACACTATTCTTAAATTATGTAAACGATGCTTTCTATAAATGTGAATATACGAAAGTATTGGAAGTAGATGAACAAGGAAATCCTGTTTATTCAAGTGGAATATCTGTTCCATTTCAATACACAAGAGAACCAGGATGCCTATATTATGGATTTATTGAAAAATCTTATTCAGAGGGTAATGTTGAAAACGAATTTGATATTATGGTACAAGATTTTAATTATGATGGTCCTTTAACTCATGACAACTGGAGGTCATTTAATTCTGATGTAGAAACGTCCTTTATGTCTATGGGGTACCCAACAAATATGAAAAAATTTAAACAAGTTTATTTAAAATTGTACACAGACTATGGTAAATTTGTACCACTTTATGTTACAATAATAGTAGATGATATTGTTGCTGTTTCACCAACTAATTATGAAGTAGTTTATAATGAAGAAACAAAAACCTATTATTATATATACAAAACAGAAAGTAATAAGGAATTAAAAGGTTATCATGTACTTGGTACACTAGAACTTGGAGAAGATATTATTGGAAAGAGGACTTTACAAGTTTTGAAATTTCGTGTAGGTAAAAAAGGTAGAGCAATCAAGGTTATTTTAAGCGATGCAATACCAAAGGATAAACTTGGTTATACTGATACCCAAAATATTAACAATTTTGAACTAGCAGCGATGGGAATTGTTTACAAGTTAAAGAAAGTTAAGGAGGGATAATATGTCAAGAATATTACCAAAAACTGACTATAGAGATGGTGAGATTCTATATGGTTCAGACCTAAATGCAAGTAATGATGTTATTAAGGCTGGTGTTGATGATAACTTCGAGTTGATTGAAGGATTAGACAGAGACAAGGTAGGTAATGATACATTTAATGAAGCACTTGCATTAAAGGCAGATACCGCCTATGTTGATGAAGAATTGGCTGGAAAAGTGGACACTTCCACTTATACTCAAAAAATTAATGAGATTGAAACTGATTTACAAGACAATTATGTAAATAATACAGTGTTCAATCCTGTAAAAGATGATGTAACTGGTTTAAAGAATGGTACTGTAAAAGCAGAAAAATCTACAACTGCAGACCATTTATCAGGAGTTTCTACAGCAGAAACACATTCTTATTATGGTACAGACTACAGTGGTAATGAAGGATTTTTTAAAGTTCCAGATGCTATATTTGCAGAAGATGTGGCTGATACAAGTGCAATTTCTGTAGACGGTATTTATTATGAGCCACATGATAATAGTGTAAGCGAACAAAAACTTACTGCAGAAGTAAGAACAAAATTAAATAGAGCATCTGTAACAGATTACGACCAATTAACAAATCGCCCATCTATTAATTCTGTTGTTTTAACAGGTAATAAATCTAGTTCTGATTTAGGCTTACAACCAGCAGGAAATTATTTAACAGAAGTTCCTTCTACTTATGTTCAAAGAAGTGAACTAAGTGCCTATGCTACAACAAATGATTTAAACACCAGTATATCATCTGTAACAGATGCTATGGATGAATTAGATTCTTATGTTAGAGAGACCTATGCTGTTGTTCAAGTTGGAAGTTCTTTCGTTGGAACTCCTAAAACTGGAGATATTTTAATTACATTATAAGGGGTGTTCCTATGGGAAGATATGATAAAATAAAAGTATTTAATGGAACATCTTTTGTAAGACCAAATAGAATCCAAGTTTATGATGGAACACAGTGGCAAGATTTAGGAACAAACGATAGTTCTAATACAAAATCATTAAATGTTCGAAGTGGGAACCAATTTGTAAGAGCCACTTTAAATAAGCGAATTGTACATGTTGCACAAGGAAGTTATGCAGGAGGACCTTTTAAATTTTTACCAGATAATGGATTCTGTTTATGTGCCAATGCTAGTAGTGTGTCAAACGGAGACTTTATTTTTGAAGGAACTATTTATAAAGAATACAGTGGACAAAAAAGATTGTTCTATTCTGGAAATAGTTCTGGAAGTGCAAAAGTTGAAATTTGGTGGCTAGAAGATGGAAGAATTAGGGTTTATACAACTTATAATGGCTATAGTAATACTATAGACTCTTCAAATTCTGTTGGTACAGGGCAGTATGTATGGCTTTCTATATGGCAACCTATAGGAAGTTCCACATTACAAATTTCATTTAATGGTGTTGTTACGACAGGAAATCAATATCAAAACTTTTTAATCTCTAATGCTTATAATACTATAGGTGAATGGGGAGTTCGATTTAAAGGGAACCTTCATATCAAAGGTCGCCAATATTCAGGAGGAACTGCTGATAAAACAGTCAATATGAGTGTTGTTAGTGGTTCTGATGGAATCAACTATGCAAATGTAAATCATTATGAAGATACGGTAGATACCGTTGTTTGGGAATAGGAGGAATAAAATGGCTAGATACCCAATAAAATTTTTAAAAGACCATGATGGTCAATATTTCTTTCCATTTATGACAGAAGATGCAATCTTTTTAAATGAAAGTGATAAAACATTAAAAGATGTTATTGATGAAGCAGAAGAAGTAATTGCGTATGCAGACGAACAAGGAGACTATGCAAAAGAACAAGGAGACTATGCAAAAGAACAAGGAGATAGTGTTGCATCTGATATTTCTGCTCTTCAAACTGGTAAAGCAGATAAAACTGCTGCAGGTAACAATGTTTTAATGACACTAGACTCATCTACTTATGTGCTCACTTTACAATTAAGAGATATTAATAACACAGTTTTAAATACTCAAACAGTGGATTTACCTTTAGAAAGTGTTGTCGTAGATGGATATTATGATAATACAACTAAGAAAATTGTATTAGAACTTGAAAGTGGAAGTTCCATTGAGATTCCAGTAGGTGATTTAGTTAGTGGGCTTCAATCTGAAATTACAAGTAACAATAAACTATCAAGTGATTTAGTAGATGACACTAATAATGTACACAAATTTGTTAGTGCAACTGAGAAAAATACATGGAACAATAAACCAGAAAAGAGTTATGTAGACGGTTTAGTTGAAGATGTTCAAGAAGAATTAGATACTACAAATTCAGAAGTATCATCTATCAATAAAGACAGAGAAGATGTGGAAAAGATACTAGACCAACTTCCACAAGTGAGTGGTAGTGGTTCGATTATTACATTAGATGATGTGTTAGAGGCACGATTTAGAAAGTTGTTTCCTATTGATGGGAAGTCAGAACAAGAAGGTACTAAAGGGCAACAGTTGCTTGATTTACAAGATGTTTCAAAAACTGTAGATGGTGTTTCTGTTACAGTTTCGAAAGGTCATGTAAGTATAAAAGGTACAAATACAAATATGTCTGCTCATACAATAATAAATCAAAACACAAATTTACCTACTTTTGAAGTTGGAGAAACATATACATGGAGTAAATACAAATTAACTACGCAAATGTACGCACAATTTGTGTATGTAAAGAATACATCTGGCTCGGCAGCTTTGGGATATATTGGTACATATCAATCTTCATCTTCATTTGTAATACCGGAAGATTTCGGATATTTGTCTTCTATTCAAATATATATTAATTCAAATGTTACTAACATTGATTTGGATGTAGAACTTATGCTTGTGAAAGGTTCGTATGATGCTTCCACAATGCCAGAATTTGAGATTTTTAGTGGAGGTCAACCAGCACCAAATCCAGACTATCCATATCCAATTAAAGATGTTACTGGAGATAATACTGTAAAAGTAATGAATAAAAATTTAGGCTATACAGGCTGGGCTTCTGATTTTGTTACAAGAGTAAATAACAGTACTAAAGCAAAATTGGAAACAAAAGATAACAGAAGTTGTGTATTCTTTAATTATAGTGCAGGTGCAGGGGATTACGATAACAAATATATTTTCAAAACAAATTGGAAAGAAAACACACAGTACACTTTTGCTTTTGATTTGTATGCCAACTATTCACCAAACATGGCTATAGAATACACCGATGGCTCTTATCAACAAATATTAAGAAGTTCTATTACAGTAGATACTTGGAACTCATTGAAAATCACATCATACACAAATAAAACGATTAAATATTTGAGAGGATTTGGAGAAGGTGGAAATGACTATATTGATTTAAACACATTTTTGGTTTATGAGGGAAATATAGCAAATCCAATTTATATACCATATCAAGAACAAACACAACTATTGAGTTTTGGCGTGGAGAATTTATTCACAATTAACAACTATTCAAAAGCAGGTTGGTTTGTGTATATTGAAAATCCAATTAAAAAATCCGGAACATACACAGTTTCTTGCGTAAACAAATATGTAACTGCTGGTAAAGGATTTGCAATAGCCTTTGCAACTGCTGCAAATAATCAATCTATAATTAGTGGAAATTTTGCAGATTATGCTTTTGGAAATACTATTATGCAATCTACTGGAAATGTTACAGAAGAACAAGCAAATGCTCCATTTATGGTATTTCAAGTTCAAGATGGAGAATGCAATCAACAAGTATTAGAAGATATGTTAATTCAGATTGAAGAAGGTTCTCATGCAAGTTCATACTCTCCATACGGTCAAGAACCTATCCATTTAAGAGGAATCGGAGATTACAAGGATTCTATTAGAAGAAGTACAGGAAAGAATCTTATAGGTTATAATAATAGTTTACCTTATACAGTTCAAGGTGTTACGTTTACAAGAATCGGTGAAAACTATGTATTAAGTGGTACAGCAACTAACTATCCATATAAGTCAATATATACGATACCTTCTGGAACATTAAATGGTGATTATTTATTGAAGAAAATAAAAGTAAGTGGAACATCAAATGCTCCAATAAGAATTATGGATAGAACAACAACACCTAATGTGTTGATTGCTTCTACTGAAAATATGGAAAGTGATGAAAAAACATTTAATATATCAGATAATCATAATAATTTGGATGTTGAGATTGTTTGTGCGAATGGTGTTACATACAACGAAACATTTGAAGTTTTGTTACAATTATCAAGTATTACTGACAAATCACCAGAACCATACGGAGAAGGTGTATGGTATGTTCATAAGGAAATTGGTAAATATGTTTACAATAATGATTTACAATCAAATACAATAACTACACAAAGTGTAAATTTACTAACACCTATCTTAAACATAACACCTAACTTATCAAACAGTGCTTTGGCTTTAATTTGCAAGTGTAATTTACTTCAAACAATACCTGTTAATGATACAGGGTTAGCAGGAACAAGTTCAACAAGCAAAATAAGAGTATCAGTTTCAACTGAATTAGCAACAACTTATGATGAAGCAAAAGCAATATTGACTAATTTAGAAGTAGATTATGCATTAGCAACACCAACCTATGAAACAATCACAGATGAAACTCTAATCAACCAACTTAACGAACTTTACTATGCTTATTCTTACAACGGACAGACAAATGTATTTGTTACTTCCGATGGAGAAAATGCACAGTTAGAACTTAACTTATCTGCACTTGCAGACATTGGAAAGTTGATTTCAAACTTACAAGGATAGCAATTATGCTATTCTTTTTATTTAATAGTTGCTTTTTATCCAATATTGTGCTACTATTATAGTGTAATATTTAAAAGTAATGAAAGGGAATTGCTTATGGTCAGAGAGATTGTATTAAAAGTTGTTTTAACAGTGGTTGGTTTTGTAGTAACAGGTGCTCTTGGATATTTAACTGCAAAGTTAAAAGAATATAAGAGAAAAGACCGTAATCAAGAAGAAGCATTAAAATGTTTACTTAGAAGTGCCATTACCAGTAAATTTTACATTTATACAGAATTAGGAGAAATCCCTTTTTATGAAAAAGAAAATATTGCATATATGAGAAATCAATATAAAGACATGGGTGGCAATAGTTATATTGATGAGATTTACCCAGAAATACTAAAATTGCCAATTAAAAAGTAAAAGGAGGAAGTTAAGTGAAAAAGGATGACGAAATAGTAATGATTCCATTTGTAGCACATGAAAGTGCTATGAATAGAATGGAAAGAGCAAACAAAAGATTATATATCATTATTCTTGTTATGTTTATTGGTATTATGCTTTATTTCTTAATACCATCAGAAGTTACACAAGTTGTTGAAACAGACCAAAGTGCTAACGAAATTGATAATAGTGAAATAAACCAAAACATAGGAGGCTAATAAATGGCAAGTGCTAGACAGAGTAAAAAGGTAACTACAAAAGTAGTTAGAAATCCTAGAAGAACAAAAACTGTAATCATTAATACAAATGGCTCAAGCAAGACCAAAAATAACAGAAGAACTAAAATCTCTACCAAATAATAAATGGGAAGAAATCATAGATAATCATATTAAAAGTGAAACTGATAGGAAGATAGCAAAAATGTATTATCTTGATGGAATCCCACAAGTTGATATTGGAGCAGAACTAGGATATTCTAGGAGTGCTATTAAAAAGAAATTACCAAAATTAATAAGAATAATTGAAAAGTACCAAAAAGAGACCACAGAGTAACCACAAGGTTACTCTTTTTTGTTGTATTATGTAATCAGAAGGAGGGAGAAACGTATGACAAAACACGATAAAAAGTTTTTGTTGTATGCCCTTCTTCTTTTTATTTAGGAGGTAAAGTATGTTTAATAATCCTTACATATATAATCCAAATATGAATCAACAAAGTTTATCAGAAAGAATTGATAGTCAGATAGCACAATTAAACCAAATGAAAGAACAAATTAAAACAAATCATCAACCTGCAATTAACCAAACATTTCAGATTGCACCCACAACGAATGGAATCAGATATGCAGATACGATTGATGAAGTAAGTAAAGAATCAATTTATTCTGATACACCTTTCTTTAGTAAGGACATGTCAATTCTGTGGATTAAAGACCTGAAAGGTAATATCAGAACCTATGAATTGAATGAAATTATACCAAAAGATGCAAAAGATATGCAGATAGAACTATTACAAGCCCAAATTGAAGAATTGAGAGGAATGATAAAACATGATGCAAATGTTACAGATGTTGATGCAAAACAAGATACAACAGATTCCACAACAAATGATGACACAGATGGAACAGCAACTAAAAAGAGTTAGTCCACAAGCCTACAAAAACTATCAAGAAGCAAAGAAAAATAATAACCCTAATGACCTTTTAAATGAAACAGTGAATGGATTTAACCCACAACAGAAACAACAATGGAATAGTGTTATGGGAATGTTTAATCAGCAAAAATAAGTCTACTTTGTAGATTTATTGGAGGGTGTGTGCTAGTTAAACACTTTCCAATAAGTCTATAAACTAGCGATGGATTTATAGAAAGGAATGATAGTATGAACGGAAGTATTCAGCCGACAGTGGAACTCGCTACAACTAATGGAAACAACGGATTTGCTTATCCATACCCAGTTATGTATGGAAATGGTGGATTTGGAAACAATGGTTTCTTAGGTGGAGACGGAATCTGGGCTATTTTGCTATTTGCACTATTATTTGGTAATGGTGGATGGGGAAATGGATTTGGTTTCGGAGGAAACGGATTTGACAACGGATATGCTTGGTTAAGCAACGGTCAAAAAGAAATCATGAACAATACTAACAATGGATTTGATACATTACATTTAAGCAATCAAATTGAAGGTGTTCGTGATGGTGTTTATGGTATTTCTAATCAATTGTGTAACAGCACATCAGACATCGTTGCAGCAGTAAATGGTGGATTTGCTAATGCAGAGGTAGCAGATAATGCTCGTCAAATTGCAAATATGCAACAATCATTTAACTCACAAATTTCTACACTTCAAGGATTCAATGGAATCCAAAAATCTCTTGATAACTGCTGCTGTGAAAATCGTTTAGGCATTGAAAGATTAAATGCAACTATATTGTCTGAGAACTGTGCTGACAGAGAGGCATTAAGCAACGGAATTAGAGACATTATCTCTAGCCAAACGGCTTCAACTCAACGCATTTTAGACCAATTATGTCAAGATAAGATTGATGCTAAAAACGAAAAAATCGCAGACCTTGAAAGACAATTATCTATGGCTGATTTAAGAGCAAGTCAAATCGCACAAACTCAGGCAATTACAACAGGTGTATACAACGAATTGAAAAATTGCCCTATTGGTACAACCCCAGTGTACGGAAATCAACCAATATTCACTTGTCCTAACAACTTAAACTATGGTTGTGGTTGCACAGGAACAAGTCAATTTATTTAATAGCATAGAGTAGAATACTACAAACTCGATTACGAGAACTTGCTAATTCCATACTAGAGTGGACACTCGTCCATACTAGAGTGGACTAGAGAATAGGCATAGTTCTATTCTCTTTTATTTTAAAAATGCACAATAAAAGTGAAAATATTGTAATAATTTGAATAAAAATGCACTGTTTTTACAATATATTGTGCAAAATTATGAAAGGAGAACACACAATGATACAAAGTGTACAAGAGTTACCTCTTATATTACCTACAAATACAAGCGATATTACTTTTTCAAATGATGAATTAAGAACTAGAAGTGCAACTTGCTCTGGTTGGTTAAATCATACAGAAGGAACATCACAGTACACCATTTTAGGTAACTTACAATGTAATCAACCTGCTGTGTATGATATTACATTTAATGCAAATGTAACTGCAGAAACTGCAGGACCTATCGAAATAGGTTTAAAAGAAAATGGAACTGCTGTTGTTGCTGCAAGTGCAAATACTGTAGTTACAACTCCAGGAGATTATGAAAATATTTCTTTCACAAAAAGGATTCGCTTATGTCCTAGAGAAAATGTTACTTTAACAATAGGGTCTGTTGCTGCAGTGTCAGGAGTAATACCTGCTGTAGAGACTGTTGCTCCTACTGTTAAAAATGTAAACATCATTATTGAAAAAGTTCGATTCTAATGAGGAGTAATCCAGTAGATAATGCTTCTTTAATTCTTCAAATTTACAATCTTATTTTATTAATGCAAGACTTTAATAATAGGGATTTAATGAAAGAATTAAAAGTAATTATTGAACAAAATAATGAGATATTAAAACTTCTTAAAGAAAGGAGTGAAACCTAATGGAAGAAAAAGTAATTGAATTAGTAGATAAGCATATTAAAGAGATTGTTGATGGTGGAGAACTCAATGTTGGAAACCTAGACATTCTCTATAAATTAAGTAAAACAAAACACATGGCAAAGGAGGATATGTGTATGTACGGAAATTATGGACGTGGAGGATACGGAGAATCTTATGGTCGTAGAGGATATGGAGAATATGGAGAAGGTTCTTATGGACGTGATTCTTATGGTAGACGTGGATATGATATGAAATATCGTGGAGATGACTCTTTAGACAGAATGGCTGGAGAGTATGGTCGTTATATGGAGAGTCGTGGAAGATATGGTGCAGGTAGTGAAGAGACAGATAAATCTTACTACTATATGTTAGAAGCACTTAAAGATTTCATTAAAGTATTACATGAGGAAGCAGAAACCCCACAACAAAAAATGCAATTAAAACAAGCACTTCAAAACTCAATGATGTAATATGTACAAATATCATAACAATAACTCTTTAGGGTTATTTGAGAATGATTGTACAGTCCGTTCCATTTCTACTGCAACTGGAAATAGTTGGGATGATACCTATAAACATTTAAGCAACGTGGCTAGGCTTCAAGGTACCATGATGGATGATAGAGATTTTATTAGAAGATATTTAGATGACCATTACGAGAGGGTAAAATATTTACCTATTACCGTTGGTGAAGTCGCAGGGGCTTACCCAGATAACATTCTATTAATCACTATGAACGGACACATTGTTGCTTCAAAATATGGTGTCATTTATGACAGTTTTGATTGTAGGGAAAGGACAGCAGAAGATGCTTGGATTGTTAAATAAAGGTATATTGTCTTATACCTTTTTTTGTGTTATACTTTAATAAGAGATAATGTTTTGTGGGGCAAGAGATGAAAAGAATAACAAAGGAAATGTTAAAAATTTATGTTCCCATATCTGGTTTAGATTGGATGAATTATCGAATTATTAAGGATGCAGATTTAAGTTTTCATCACATTGTTAAAAAATCAGAGGGTGGAAAAGAAATTACAAAAAATGGTGCACTCTTAATCGCACCATCCCATAATTACTTGCACTCTATTGAATATAAAGACAAAGACACCTATGTTACTCTTAATAAGTTATTTCAAGTTATTAACAAACAAATGCACGAACCTACAATGGAACAGAGATGGATTATAGAACAACTGTTATTAGAATTTGAAGAAAAACATGCAGAGGATAGAAATGCAAAAGGACAAATTTTTATTAAAGAAATCTATAAACATAGATGGTAAGGAGGGAAAATATGAAAAAAGCATGGAACGACATTAAGTCATTTGTAACAGTTACAATGACACTAGCCTATATTTGTTTAACATTTATGGGTAAAATGACTGCAGAGTTTCATAACATCTATATGATGATTGTAGCATTTTATTTTGGAACACAAGCAGAAAAACTAGTAAACAAACTTAAAGATGAAAGTGAGGAGAAATAATGCAAAAAGCACTATTACCAATTAGATATATTTGGATTACAACAAAGATGTATGAATTATCACATATTGGAAAACCAGCAATAGACTTTGGATGGGAAAAACAGGAACACTGGAAATGTTATGCCCCATTTGATGGAATTATTAAGCGAATTTATGGAGAAGCAAACGAGGTATGGATTGAGTCAAAAGAACCTGTGCTTTGGGCTGATGGTACTTATGATTACATGACTTGCTTACTTATTCATTTAGATGATATTTCACATTTATATGAAGGGAAAGAAGTACATCAAAATGAATACATTGGAATAATGGGAACAAGAGGAAATTGGCAAGATGGAACCTATGGTAGACATCTACATTTAGAAGTAGGCTCTGGTAAGTTTACAGGAAGTGGTTGGTATCAAGACCCTAGTACTGGTAAATGGAGAATCAATAATGGAGTAGAAATTCCAACTGCTCTTATGATTACAGATGATACTTTTGTCGATTGTGATGTTTATAATTGGAAGAAAGAATCAGAAGTAAATCCAATTAAAATGGTTGGAACACCTGTTGCTAGGGATGAGTACAAAGACCAAATTGAAGTTTATGTTGATATGTTACATTGTCGTAAAGCACCATCTTTAAATGGAGAAATTGAAGGTTATACAAATCTTGGAATCTACAATATTTTAGATAAACAAAATGCAGATGGCTATGATTGGTATAAAATCGAAGAAAATAGATGGATTGCCTATAATGAAAAGTGGGAACACTTATACCCTAAAAAAGAAGAACCTAAGCCAGAACCAACACTAGACCTAGGAGATAAAGTTCTTGTGTTAAATGGTTATTTAACTGGAGATTCTTATGGTGGAGGAGATAAAACCTTGGATTATGATGGAGACACCAATCCAAATGACCCTGTGAATACAAAGTATATTACTGCTTTAAACCCAGGTGCACCTAGACCATATCATTTGTCAAATGGTCAAGAATTTGGTGAAGATAATATTGGTTGGGCTAAAAAAGACCAACTTAAAAAGATTTAGAAAGGGATGATTTAATATGGCTAAAACAAAATACCTTAATCCTTTTGAAACGACTTACCCAGTGTCTTATGGGAATACAAACAGTTCAAGTCCTTTTAGTAGTTATAGCCCATCTCAAAGTTATACTCCAAGCAGTGGACTAAGCCATTCAGGAGGGGGCTCACACGAAAATTATGCAGCCCAATTACGAGAAGCCATAAGTGGTGTTTCAAATACTTTATTTGGAAATCCAAATAATACTTCAAGTGGAACTGTTAAAGGTTCTATTTATGGGGTAATTGATAAAGATGCTGCTAATGCTTATTCAGATGACTATAGCAGTAGTTATAGTGGAGGTGGAGTAGCATTACCAAGTAGAATTGATTTAACTGATATGTTAAATGCGTTTGAACAACAAGCAGAGGCAAATAGACAGCAACAATTAAATACTAGAAATGTAAAACGTGCTGATTTACTTTCTGCTATTGAACGATTTAGAGAAGATACTGCTGAAAGTAGAGCAAGACAAAGAAGTGCCTATAACTCACAACGTGCTGATTTAGAAGAAGCAGCATTTATGGCTAACCGTAGTGCGATGCAATCGGCTGCTGCTAGAGGTTTAGGTGGTTCAGGTTTACAACAACTTTCACAATTACAGAATTTAATGGAATCTGGAAGAAAAGTAAATACTGCTGCACAGGCTAATCAACAAGTACAAAATGACCTTACGAAAGCATTACAAAGACAAGAAGCAGATTACAATACAAATGTTAAAAATCTTGAAGATGCTTACAACTTGGCTATTCAAAACATTAATGCAAATCTTGCAAATCAAAGAGCACAGGCTATCTATAATGAAGATGTTCGTTATGCTAATGCACTTCAAAGTGCTAGACAAGCAAATGCAAGTATAGCAGCATCACAATCTGCAAGTAGGGAAGCACGAAATGACTTAATGCGTACTGGTGTAAGCACTTTAAATGCAACCATGGATGATGCTATTACTGCTTTAAGAAATGCATCAAATGCTAGTTATAAAAAATCAGCAGACAGAAATAAAGCACTTCAAGATATTTATTCAACATATCGTAGTGAAATAAATAATGTCATGGCTGGTTCACAAATGACACCATCACAAATGAGTGCTTATAGAGGACAACTAGAAAACTATTTTAATCAATTTTTAAATAAATAAGGAGGGTGAGTGAAATGGCTACTACTTTTCAAAAAAATTATGATAGAGTAAAAAAGTTAAGAGGCTCATCTTCTACTTCGACCTCAAAAACATCACAAGAAAAAATGCAGCAACAAATATCTAACTATAAGACTAGATTAGATGCTGTAGGAAAAGAAAAAGATACAAGAAATCCTATAGAAAAAATGTTAGGATTACCAGAGGACCAAAATGTACTATTTGATGTATTAGAAATTATTAATCGTCCTCAACAAGCCTTATTTACAGGAATTAATGAAGCCATTCAAGGTGGAGATTTCCTAGAGGGAGCAAAATCAGGATTAACTGGAGAAGAAAAGACTTCTGGTGGAGACATCATGAGGTCTTTAGGTGTTTCTGATGACTCTGTTTTAAATTTATTTGGTAAGGACATAAGTCTTGCAGATATTTTAGGATTTGGTCTTGACATTAAGGGAGACCCTATGAACTGGGCTTTATTCACAAAAACTGGAAAACTAGCCAAAGGTGCATCAAAGGCAGCAGATTTAGCAGATACTGCAGGAGATGTTGCCTATAAAGCCTCTGCCTCTGAACTTCTTGGGAGTGGTTTAAAAAATGTTACAAAAAAGGCTGCTGGTAAAGTTGATGATTGGATAGAAAGAGGACTAAAAGGGTTAGATAATGCAAATCTAAATAAAATCAGAAAAGCAGCAGATGCTGCAGGTGAGTCTATTGATGGCATTAAACTTGCATCGAAACTTGATGATTACCAAGCCATTAAGAAATCAGTTCGTAACTTCTTTGATTATTCGAAAGCATTACCAGACAACTTAATTAGTAAAATTCAAGGTAAAGATAATCGTATAAGATTTGCAGAAGATTATGCAGGTAAGTTTATTAAGAATAGACAAGAAGAAACAGAAGCATTTTTAAATAAGGCTATTGATAGTGGAAAAGTTGTTTTATCTGATGATAATACTTATGAACAAGCATTTAAGAATTTATCTGCTGATATTCAAGACCTTATTGAATATGGTCAACCAAGAACAAGAACTGCTGCTGACCTTTTAAAAGGTGCTGTAAACTATAACCAAAATACGATTAGAGGTTCAGAAGAAACTATTGCAAATTTAAAAAAATATTTGGATGGTGTTGATGGTGTTAGTTCAAAAATTGTTAATGGTACTGATTTAACTATAAAACTTACAGATAATAGTAAAAAAGTTTTAAGAAATTTATTAAAAGATGAAAATGACCTAAAAGTATTAGACAATATGAATATCAATATGATTTTAGGTTATACAGACGACCAGATACAAAGATTAGAAGGCTTAAAGTCATTATATAATTCTGATAAAGACTTTAAAGACTTAATCGATAATTCTAAAAATGCTTACTCAGAACTTTCTAGGGTATTTAGAGAAGCAACAGACGGACAAATTTCATTTCAAGAAATTGCAGATAGACCTTGGTATGTAAGACGTGCTGTAAATAAGGATTTAGTAGGTAATACCTATGATAGTACTGCTGGTTTTGCAGGAAATAAGGCAACATTTAAAAATCGTAAGTATGGCAATATGTCTGGATTGGAAATAAACAATTTAAAGCAGCAACAACAATTAGCAAAACTAGAAAAAACTAAAACATCATTAACCAACCAAATTTATGATAACAAAAAGCAATCATTGGAAGAATCTATTGATGATTTAAAAAAGACACTTTCTGGAGAATCTCAAAAATTAAAGAGTACTCAATTAAAAATAGATGCCAAAACAAAGCAAATGAGTAATCTCGAAAAAAGTATCACAGAATTAAACAGCCAAATTGATAACGCATCAAGCCAATTAAATAAAAAGTTTGTGGATAGAATATCGGATGCTGCAGATGAAAAGGTTTATAACAAGGTGTCTAATACCATATCCTCTTTATCAGATGAGAAAGCAAAACTAGAAAATACTTTAAAAAAATTGGATAAAAAAGGTATTACAGATGCACAGAAAAATGAACTAACAAAACAAGTTAATGCTACTACTAAAAATATTGAAAAATTAACAAAACAAATTGATATTGATACTGCAAGATATTCAAAAGCAGTTACAACCAAAGAATTAAAACAGGCTTCTGATATGTCAAAAGAAATTGATGATGTTATATCCTTAAAATCAAAACTTACAAACAAACAAGATGCTTATGAAAGAGTTGTTTCAAGAAAGAAAGAATTAGAACAAGGATATGACAGAGCATTAAGAAATGCTGATGCCAAGATAAAAGATTTAGAGTCTCAATTAGCATCACTAGATAAAACAAATGATGAAGTTTTGAAAAAACAAATTGCAGATGTACAACAACAAATTGACTATATTAAAGAAAATGGTACAAAAGAACTTATGTTAAGTGATTACTTCGCAGGTATTGGGGATTTCGTTAAGAATGTATCTGCACAATCAAGAGCCTACAATAAACTTAATAATGTATTATTATCATCTTCTTTAACAGATGAAGGACTTATTAAGTACATTGACCCAAAAACAAATGTCAATCAAGTACAAGCAGGATTCCGTAAAATATCAAGGAAAGATGCTGATACATTGGTTAGTAAAATGGAAGCCATGAAAGGTGTTATGCCTGGAAGCGAAGATGCGATTGATATTTTTAAATCACAAGTAGAAAACAGTAATGGTATCATTATGGATAGGGCTGCTTATGATTTAATCAAGAATGGATTCAGCGATGTTAATGAAGAAGCCCTACATCCTATTGCAAGAATGTTAAATGGTTTCAATAATTTCTTTAAAAAATCAAGTACATTCTCTCCTGGATTCCATTTAAGAAATATCTCTGGTAACACTACAAATATGTATTTAAGTGGTGTACCATTAAAAGATTTACCTGGGTTATATTCTACAAGTAAACGTATACTGGATAAGGATTATATGTCAACTTTATTTGATAAGGCTGCAAAAGGTGCATTAGAAGGTGCTGAAAAAGCAGACTTTGACTTATTAGAACAATTTGTACAATCTGGATTTATGGGTAAAGGTAAGAGTATCCTAGAACTTGGTGAGAATGTAACAGAATCAGGATTAAGTTTAAAAGGATTAGACAAAAAGAACTTCTTGAAAATATTTGATAACATAACAGACATGAGTGTAAATGCAAACGAATATGTAGATAGATTAAATCGTTTATCCTTATTCAAATATGCACAAGAACATCCAGAATACCTTGTTAAAAATGGATTCCAAAATGCAAGAGATGCTGTTGCTGGAGTATTGTTTGACCCAGATAATTTAAGTCCATTTGAAAAGAATGTTGTAAAGAAATTCATTCCATTTTACACATTTACAAAACAAAACTTGACATTTCAAGCAAATAATTTAATTAAAAATACGTCAAAATATAGTAAACTTTACAAAGCATTTTCAGATGTTTATGACCAAGTAGGAGAAGAAAACTATAGCCAATATCAAAAAGAAGGATTTGAAGTACCATTCTTAACGGATGAAAAAGGCAACACTACTTTCTTAAAAACAAACTTGCCTTTAAGTGATTTAGGAGAATTTGCTGCTGACCCACTTAGAAGAATCTTATCAAGTACAAGTCCACTTATTAAAGCACCTATTGAAATGGTCACAGGACAAGATATATTCACAGGACAAGATAGAACATCTAACCCTCTTGATTATTTTGCATCTACATCTGGACTTGGAAATGCTTCAAAACTAGTTAAAAATATAGAAACTTTTCTAAGTGATGATGCAACTACACAAGAAAAACTTGCAAAATTGTTTCCTTCTGTTATGAGATATGCAGACAGTAATAAAATTGCAAATTCAAAGATGTATCAAGACCTACAAGAATATCAAGAACTTGTTAAGAACTTAAAGAAACAAGGTATTGACATTCCAACTGTAAAGGAACTGACAAATAGTAGTCAAAGTAAACTTCGTAAATTACAATCTACTAGACAAAAAAGGAACTCTTATCGTTAGAGTTCCTTTAATATTGCATCAATAATTTTTTCATATTCATCATTAGCATAATAGAAAGAGTTGTATCTTAAACCTGTTAAATTTTTCCTTAAAGTCCATGAGTTTTGAAATATGTAGAAATGTATAAAATCTTCTCCAGACCTTATCATAATGCTTTCTGGCATCATAACGACCCTAAGTCGTTTTTGTTTTCTTAATTTGTCAACAAGATATTCTTTAACTCTCCTAGTAACTTCTTTATCTGTTACAATTAAAATGTCTTTACTTTCCTCTGATAAATGACTACTTAATAAGTCTTTCAGTGTCATAGTATTCCCCTTTTCTTTAATTCATTTTCTACTTCTTCTACACTTGTAGCCCACATTCCTATACCACCAATAGAGTTGATGGCATTGATATAAGCCATTTGAATGGGTTTAGGCTTCTGTCCTGGTCTTTTTACTTCAATACCAATAAATTTTCCTTGAGGTGTACAACCCATAATATCAGGTAGCCCTGCTTTTGCATAGTACCCACTTGCAGTATAAACAAAAGCAAGGAACCCATTCTTTTTTAAATATTCAATAATATTTTTCTGAATAACTTGTTCTTTAACCATATTACACCTAATCAAAGTACACTGGGTGCTTTTCTTTCCAGTTTGTAGTAGTACATTCTGCTTCTGCTATGATAGGAATATAAGGTATTTTATCTTTTACATCTTCCATAATTTCTTTAACTTTCTGTGGAACAAAATCTTTCTCATCATCTGCTACCTCTATTCCTAATTCATCATGGATAGGAAGAATGAATCTTGATTTCTTATCTTTTAAATACTCACATACCCTAATTTCCACTTCTTTAAGCATGTCTGCTCCTGTACCCTGGATTCGATAGTTATTTACTTTATAGTTGTTGTTTGGGTTTTCAATGTAATATCTTCTACCATATAAGTTTTCACTAAATCCTTTTAAAACAAGTTCTCCTTGTGTTTCATTTTGATATCCTAGAATACCTGGGAATGTAGCATTAAAACTATCACTAAGGTTCTTGGCTATATCAAAGTCAATATCTAATTGCTGAGCAAGTTTTTTAGGTCCAATTCCATAAATTTTGCCGAAATTGGTACTCTTACCCATGTATCTATGTTTCTTAAATTCTGGTGTTCCTACTTCTAAATCTGGGAAGGCTTGTAAGGTAATGGCTGTATGAAGGTCTGTTGGAATCCAAGGTTCATTTGTTTTATTATCAATCCATACAGACCATCCTTTTTTAAAGATTTCCTCATTACCATCTTTAAATTCGCTAGGATGAGGTGCCCCTGGTCTAAAATCTCCCCAATGTTTAATATGTTCTGGGTTTAAATAATTAAATTGTTCTCCAGTTTCATAGTGTCTACAGTCATAAGGCATGTAGGCTTTACATAAGTTGTAGTCTAATGTTCCTGATATAATGGTGAAATAGGCTTGTAACCTCATCTCTAGTTGTGAATACAATAATGTTACGAATATGTCGTTTCCACATATTCTCTCTATGTCTCCATAGAGTTCAGACTATATCTTCTATTGCTTATTATAAAAGTGTATCTTCATGTGCTCTGAACGAGACACAATTTTTAAATTAGAAATGTCATTATTTAATTTGTTTCCATCAATATGATGAACTATTTCATTAGAACTTAATTTTCTGCCTAAGTGTTCTTCCATTATTTTTCTATGTAAAAGTTTTTTGTTACTTCTATTTTTACATAGAACTATATATCCTTGACTTGAAATATATTGATAGGCTCTATTGATTGAAAGACCTAAAGATTCTGCTTTTTTACATACTGCACTAAAACTTCTATTAAGTTTATCTGCACAATATGTTGCCCCATAAACAGGATAATTTTCAATCAAAAATTGGACTTCTTCATCAGAATATTTTTTGTTTTTGAATTTTCTTAGACCTAATTTTTTGAGTTCCCATTCTATTTTATTAAAGGAAACTCCAAGTTCATCAGCCATTTGTTTCTTTGTTTTGTATTTATAGTTTTTAATTAAATAATCTTTCATTTTTCTCACCACTAATAGTGTATCACAATTAGAGATAAGAAGCAATAGTTCTGCATTTCGAGTTCACTTGAACCCTACACCCTTACATTCATCAGGGTTAGTCGTTGAACGTCCACCATTTAAGGTGTTTCGCTGCTGATTTTCCAATCCTTATAATTTTTAGACATTCACATTTATCTTTTCAGATTATGTTGTAGTTTATAAGGCTCTCAGGAATTTCCAGCAATTAACAGAATTTTATATCGACAATTCTTTTATCGATGAAGTATAAGGAATAGCCTTTACTAGGAATAATATATCCTCTAGGATGAAATAATTCCCTATTATCCCCATCACATAGGCTTTCTTCTATTAAATCTTCATGTGTTACATCATCTGTTTCTTCTATAGAATACTTAGGCATTTGCTGTAGGTCGCAACTTACACGACCACTTACAGTTCCATTGTTGTTAATTGTTGTATGTAAATAGTATTCCCCATCATCATGTTGGATTACTTTGTTTAATACCCCATCAATGTAGGTACTTAACCATTTCGTAACCGTTCTAAGTTTTTTAATGAGTTTTGCAATTTCTGCAATTTCTGGGTTTTCATTGTTACACAACTTGTTAATCATTTGTTTATCACATTTCTCTAAAACAAGCCCATATTTTGCTTCAAAGAATTTGATAATAGTTTTATGTTGTCCTACATTCCATTCTGTAAGTTCTGCACTACCATTAAAGTTGTTTTTCGTAAGAGTTCTTAACTTTTCATAAAGTAAATCCCTAAACTTTTCAACTCTATAATGGGAGTCTATTAGATATTGTAGGTCAACTCTGAATCCATTTCGTTCTGTTTCTGCAATATATCTTAAAAGTTTGTTTTCTCTTTTCCAAACGGTCATATCTAATTTTCCATTTTTTGTGTACTTAGAGGCATATAAGTTTCCTATCCTTGATAAGAACTCAAGAATGATAATAACATCATCTGTAGCATAGTTGTACATCAAATCTGGGTCTCTTAGAAAGGCATCATAATAGGTAGGTTCTTTATAGTCATTAAATGCTTCATGATACTTTGTAATAAAGTTTACTCTATCAACATAAGTCTCCCAAGCATCGTTGTACTTCTTTGAGCCTGTAAGCATCTTATAGTTTTCAACTACCATCTTTTTTCGTTCTGCTTTAATTTCTTGTAATAGTTTATGAATCACATCACTTGCAAATTTTGCATCTTTATCAACATATCTCATACCTATTTTTTCAAGTCGCATACTTGCATACTCATCATCTGCACTGTTTACAAGTCTAGCAACTGTCATACTATCGGAAAGTTCAATATCATCTGGAATAGGGGTTCCAATATTATATAACATGTGATAATCAAATTTTGCATTGTGAGCAAATAACATCTTTTTATGAGATTCTACTATACTAAACATAGCATAGGTGGCTTCTTTAAAGTTTGCATCCCAGAAGTATACATTCTTACAGAAGCCAAAGATTACTAGAAAGGGTTTATCTTTAATAATATTCAGACCAGTCGTTTCTGTATCATAAGCAAAGTAGGGTGCTTTAGAAAAAGCAGCAGCCATAAGCATTTTGTTAATGTCCTCTTTAGTTTGTATATGGAGAACATTATAGTGAAACTTCTCGAATAAAAATACTTTATTGGTTTCCATTTACTACATCATAAAATACTTCGATATATTTTAGGGCTGCATCTTTATCTAAATGACTCCATTCTAGTGTAGGAACATAAGTAATTTGAAACTCAAAAGGGTCATTTAAAATATTTTTAACAGAACGTTCATAGGTTTTACTATAGTAATTTGTTTTTGTTTTCATAACTTTATTTGTAATTTCAAAAAGATTAAAACCCTTCATATAAAATAGATTAAAAAATTCTTGTCTAAATTGAACACTGTTTTTTAAATCAGATTTTCTAGTAATTGCTATCATATTTCTATGAATAGTGGAAAGGGTTCCCCAATCAATGTTAAATTGATTTGAGAAATCATAAATAAATTTTTCCACTTTTCCAGTGTTTTGAAATAAGTTTAATAAATGGTTATAGATAAGCCATATTTCTAATTCCACTGACCTAGGGTGGTCATAGTTAGGATAATATGGGTCTCCTGTTAAATAAGAAAACTCATCCATAAAACTACTAATAAGAGTACATAATTCCTTTGTCTCATTATCTTTAATAAACACAGGAGTTAATGTTTTTAAATAATCTTCTGTAATAGAGTTATAGTATTCCTTGTAAGCATTATAGAATGACCTAGGATTTGTATAACCCATCGCTTTTGACATTTCTTCTCTCTTTTTATAGTACATTTTTAACATAGCAAAGATTTCTTTTTTAGATGCTCCTAAAATGTTTTCATTTGTACATACACCTAAAAGTTCTTTAAACATTACACCATATTTAGGATTTACAGCATTTAAGAAACATCCAAGAGTTTGAATCGTTTCATGTTTTACTTTTTGATTAATGAGGCTAGACACCTTGTTAAGGTGCAAAGCCACTTTAATTTCTAATAGTCTATCATTCATTTTAATCACCACCAAATACATTTACATTATTTTGACTATTTTCAATATCATATAGATTAAAGTTTTTATCTATTAATCTATATGTTTCTCTAAATTTTACTGTTGGTCTTATTACATCTTTATCTAGTTTAATAAACTTTCTTGATACAAGAGTATTTGTAATCTTTGTAAATTCATTTCTATCAAGACCTGATACAATGATAAGTTCATTTCTTCCAACTCTTGAATTTCTTGATAAGAAATCAATTAATACTGTATTTTTAGGATACATTTCATTTAATAGTTGGGTATCCTTTTCATCTACTCTACTGTATTCTTTTTCTTCTGTAGCAAATTCTTTTAACTTAAAAATAGGATTATCATAATTTGCTTTTAAGAAACTAATAATAAAATCAACATGTTCTTTTGTAACAATAATATGTTCTGCATCTGTTGTATTACATAGCATACAAGCAAGTGCAGCACTCATTCTAGCAATTTTCTTGTCTGTTTCACTTCCAAAAACTGTAAAACTACACTCAAATTGTTTGTTTAATTTTAATCCCTCTTCAAATATATAACTTCCTAGTTCATTAGAAATAACTACATTATCAGCAGTTAAAGACTTAATCCATTTTATCTTGTTTTTATAGTGCTTTTCATCAATTTTAAGGTCATTTAATATTTGATTACTAAAAGGATTAGTTAGTTCATTTACTCTTGGAATAAGCATAAATGCGTCATATCTAGCAATATCTTCTGCACTATTAATAAGTTCTGCGATTGGCTCAATTCCATTCGGATAAGATGACAACGATGTCATATTACCATCTATTGTAAGTGGGTTTGATATTGTTATCATTCTAAGTTTACAAGGGGATTTTACTGCTCCTGCAATACGATATATTTTAACCATATTGCTAGAACGTATTTCTGTTAATGTTTTAATAAAATCTACTGGTGCTCCACTAAACTCTTCCATAACTACTAATTCTCTATGGAATCTAGGAAGCACACCTAGTTTTGTTTTCTTTAATCTTTCATCAGTACCTCCGATTAATGAAACGGATGTGGCTGTTTTTAAGGAAACCACTTCTCCAAAATCATATAATTCCGATAAGGCTTTAGAGGTTTCTGATTTACCTGTTCTAGTATCTCCTAGAACAAATACATCTAATGCTCCACGAATAGGTTTCTTATAGGTAATGTCTAAAGGGGAATTAAATACTAAATCCATTAGAAACCATAACTTTTTATTTAAGTATGGAGCAATATAACAACGAGCACTCTGATAAAGTTTTTCAATTTTATCTGATATAGTTGTGTCTATTTTAAATTGATTTAAACTTTCCATTAGTTCTGGATTTGTTTTATCAAATGTGTACTCTGTTTGTTTCATATCTCTTGCTACTGCAATAATTTTCCTACCATCTTTAGGATGACTGTATAGATTATAAGTAATATCATACACATTTCCTATTTCAAGTGGTACGAAGGAATATAGGTCAACTGTTGTTTCATCTGCTTTTTCATCTTTATCAGATACTTCATCTGCTACTGTTACTTTATATACTGTTTTCAGTTTCCCTATTTCGATTGAATAATCTAAAAACCATTTGTTACCAAGACCACATAAACTGGCTAGAATATTCGGAATATCCCTTTCTTTTACTGTTCCTTCCATAAGTTCAAGAAAACTTGCTTGTCCTTTTGATAAGAACCATGATTTTGTTTTCTCTAACTCTGTTTGCCCCTCTTTTCCATTTTCTTTTAAATGAAATAAGACATATTCTGGAACAGCATACACGTCTGTACAAGTTGCAATAATTTGGAATGAAGAACGTAGATTTGTTCTTAACTTACTGTTTTTCATATTTTCAGCAAGTTTTGATATATTAATATTATGTTTTACCGTTACATCTTTTAATTCTTCTTCTGTTGGAACTTTAGATTCATTTAATAAATTAATAAAATCATAATTTGATTTGTCATATTTATTAAAGAAATCTCCCACATCTTCTTTCTTTTCTCTGCAAACTGCACTAATGTCTGCTATAAACACTTTGCAATAAGGCTGTAATTCTTTAAATAGTTTTAATGAACCTTTTTGACCTGCTTCATCATTGTCATACACAATAAATACTTTTCTGTCTTTAAAATAGTTTAGGTATTCTTTTTTAATATTACTTTGAGAACCTCCTGTAAGAGTAATTGCATTGAATCCAAAACTTCTTGCAATTAACATGTCTTTTTCTCCCTCACAGACTACTGTATCTCTTGGGTCTATTCTCCATATATCAAATGGTACAATATCTCCAACACTTGAATTTTCATTGTATCTTACTTTCGGAATACCAGGTGTTTTTAAAATATTATACCTTGCAATATTAACAAGTTCATTGTTTACAAATACAGGAGTTGCTAGACAACTTGTAACCATACCTAATTGTAGTTGTTCTATGACCTCATCTGCTATTTTTAAATCATGAAGAGCATCTATCATATCTTTATTTTCTAATAAACTTTTATGTTGTAAATCTCTCCATGATTCTGCTGGTCCTTTTAAATCTTCTTTTACGATGTAATCTTGAATAATTTCTTCTTTTGATTTCCCTGTGATTGCTTCTGCAAATCCTAGTTCATTAAAATGTCTATCACATACAAAACAATGAAATGCACCTATTTCTCTATTTATACAGGCACTTGGAACTTTCTCATAGAAAGTAACTTGTTCGGTTTTCCAAGTATTCTTGTTAAGTTCAGTTTTCGTATGAGGAAAAGGACAACATACCATAATATTGCCCTTCTCATTTGGGTACTTGGTATCAATCTTTTTTGCTTCATATTGGTTTTCAATAAATGTGTCAAAAAATTTTAATACCATAAGGCACCTCCTATTTTAATAAACTAGTTGGGATATTTAAAGGTTGGTGTTCAAAATACATATATTTAGAACCTTTTCCTTCTTTAATAAATTGAGGTCTAATTACATATTCCATAATTTTAAAACATACATAGGATATATCTTGACCTACAAACTTTTGATGATATTCTTTCACAAGTACAACTTGTACTTTACCAAACTTTCTTTGTGGTGTCTCTGAATTTATTAAATATAAGAGTTGGTAATCATCTTTTAAAGCATCCATATAATTTACATCTAATTTAATTTCCAATGGAACTTTACTTGTGTATAAATCTAAAAATTCTTCATTTAAAGAATTAATATTGATTTTACCTAACTTAATAAAATTATCAATATCAAACTTTTTATCTTTTAGAATTTCATTTCTATGTTCTAGGTAAGTCATCATAAATGTATCCAGTATTTTAATATTTGTTCCTGCACCTAAAACATAAGACTTAAATAATTTTGGAAGTTTATCAATTCTTGCTTCCATAAACTCATAATTATTATAGTCATCACATTTACGAATATAATAATTAATTCCTTCTTGTGTTTGATGAACACCAAGATATTTGTAACCATTTAATTTAATAACTGGTTTTTGTTTTGTAAATTTAAAGATATTTTTTAGTTCCATAAATTATTACCCCCAAGGGTTCATATTTGGTTGTTGAGGTTGTCCAAATACTTGATTCATTTGTGCTTGTTGAGGTTGTTGATACTGTGGTTGAGCATATTGTTGTACTGGTTGTTGCATAGGTTGTTGTGTTGTTTCTAATTTCTTACAAACTTTTGCTTGTCCTGATACTCTTTTGTTGATGTATTCTTTTCCATCATTTCCAGTGCTCTTAGTCTCTCTAAATGTACCAGATACAACAACTAAGTCTCCTTTCTTTCCAAGTTGACCCATAGTCTCTGCATCTTTTCCATAACAAACGAAATCAATAAATAGACTATCTAAGGCATTACCATTTTGGTCGTTACCTTGCCATACTCCTATTTTTCCTGAACACCATGGTTTCCCATCTTGTCCTTGTCTTACTACTGGGTCTGCTGTTAAATGACCTTGAAACATACAAAAATTCATATTATTTTCCTCCCATCTTTTTGTATAGTTTTTTAAATTTTAAGTAACGGTAAGGGGCTTCTAAATGAAAGATTATCTTTCTAAAGAAACCCATATTACTATAATTCGTTACATATTTGCTTCCTTGAATAAATTTCTTATAGTTCATTATTGTGCCTCAATGTATCTTACTAATCCTTCAAAGTGTTTATTTTTTAATTGGTCTGGACTAGCAATTCCTTGTTCTTGACAGTAAGCCGATATAAGTGCGAAAGCATCTCCATTTTTTCTTGAAATTTCATTCATAACATACATTCTGCAATCTTCTGAAAGAGTTGCTTCTGGGTCCTCTTCTACTGGCATTGGTGCACTATTTTGTTCTAGTTTTTGTGCTAGTTCTGCTGCTGTTGGTTCTTGTTGAATTGGTTTTTCTTGAGGAACAAAGTTTCCATAAACTTCTCCATTTGATGTAACAGTTACATATTCTTGAGTAGGTTGTACTGGTTGTGCTGTTGGAACTGGTGATTCTGGTACATAAGGTTGATAATTAACTCCTTCTTGTCCTAATACTGCATCTACTTCATCAGATTCTTCAATTTCTAAAGCATCTCTATAAAGGTATCTCTTATAATAAGTAGAACGTCCTCCTGCTGCTTGATATAGGTTTTGTTTTGAGTTATTACCTATCATAAGTTGAGCAACTTCCATTTCAAAAGTTAGTTTATCTTCTGGTTTTTGAATATCATAAATAGTAAGTTCTGCAATTTCTCTAATATCTTCCCCAGTAGTTGTAGCAATAACTTTTGGTATAAGTTGGAATTTTGAAAATAATCCTAATCTTGCAAAGATTCTGTTTACTTCTGGTAAGAAGTCTTTAAGTTGAAAATATTCAAAATTTGCGAATGTGTTTTTACCACTTTTTGAAAGTCCTTTCTCTTGTAACATTACTCTGGCTGTTTGTAGTTTTGCCATTACATTATCTAGTGGAATATTTAATTTTGGTTCTTCCACTGTAGTCTTTTTTGTTGCCATTAAATCTCCTCCATTCCTAGTTCTTTGGCATATTCTTTTAATTTATTTGCCTGTTCTACGGTACCCTTAAATGATACCACAATTTTATTATCAGTTTCAAGTACCATTTTAGGTTCTTCTACTGCCTTAATTTCACTTTTCCTTTTATTTTCAGCATAAACATTACTTAAAACTGTTTGTACATCTTTTGTAAAGTTGTACTGTTGAATATATAATTCTTTGTTTTCTGTTCCTAAATTATCCATTGTTGTTTGTAGTATTTCTAGGTCTTTTCTTTCTTGTTTAATTGATTCAATAATGTTATTAAACTGTTCATCAATATTATTAAAAATATCTTTATCTTTTGCTGTTTTATTAAACCATTTTTCGTCATAAAGTAGTCTGTTGGTGTCTACTAGATAGCCTTGCATAAATGCTTCTGATACTTTCTTATTAATGTAAGGTAAGATAGTGTCTTTGATTTTTTCTTCCTTTTTCTTTTCCTTCCAAGTGTTTAAAATATCCGACATCTTTTCACTAGCACCTTTTAATAAGGATTCTACTTCTTTCGATGTCTTTTCATAATCATCAATAGGCTTTTTATATTTCTCCATTGTTTCTTTACGAGCATTAGATACTTGTTTTAAAAAGTTATTGACTTTCGTTCTTTCTTTTGTAAGGTCATCAACTTGTGAGTCATCATTTACATCAATTACCAACTTATCATAAAAGTTAATTAGTTTTTCTGTAAATGTTTTAAGTTCTGATAGATTGTGTTTGACTTCTTGAATTTCTGGAATTTCTACAATAAGTTCCCCATTAAACTCTGGCTTTGTCATAAGTTCTTTCGTCATAATATCTACCTCCTTAATATTTTAATCTTATGTTTGGTTCTACATTTTTTAATACATTTTCATACCAAAATTTCATACATTCTTCTCTAACATAGTTCATATATTTTAAACAGTCTTTTCTAAAGTATATACGAGGTTGTAAAAACTCCATACTTCTATCTGCCTCATTGTGTTCATAGTTTATAAGTACATAGAATACTACAAACTCTGCACCTGTTACATTAAAATAATGAATGGCTTGGTCGAAATAGGTCTGTGGTACAACTCTGTTTCCCATTTGGTCATACCATTTTCCCTTTCTTTCTTGTGCTGTTTTAATCTCTAATATACCAACTTGTCCTGTTCTTTTATCTACTAGAACTCCGTCTAAAGAAGCCTGTAAAAAAGGAAACCATATATTCCGAAACATTATATTCTTATAATTTAGGACTTCATACATTGTTTTGTACTTCATCTTAAATGCTTGGAAAATAATGTCCTCAAAATCATTCCCAAAATCTATTGCAAAGGAATGTTTTTGTTCGGTGGTTTCCTTCTTATCTTTGTACACATCTTTTCGGTTTCTGAAAGTGGAATGTCCGAGTATTGGACCTACATCACTTCCACCTATACCTTGTTTTCTTAATTCTAGCCACACTTCTCTACCATCGAACTCAATTAATTGACAACTCTTTTTAAAGAAATTTGTTGCATATTCATAACTATTCATTTTCACATTCTACTTTCGTTGATATAGATACTTTAATTCCTGGAATTTCTTCTAAACTTTTAATAATATCATTAATTTCTTTTTCTGCTTCTAGTATTTTTTCTTTTCTTTCATCAGAATCGTCTAAATCATCTGCTGTCATTTTTTCATCATCTAGTTCATTTACAATTTTTTCATCATCTAGTTCATTTACATAAGCATACATTCCAGCAAATATTTGAATAGTTTCATTCATATCTTTTAAAATTTCTTTGATTTCTTTTAGTTCTTTTTCCATAGCACACCTCCCATCTGAACTCATTATAACATGGGTTTCCCAATTACTTGACTTTTTTCTTAAAATCTTCTAAAAAAATTTCATCAGGTGTCATATCAAATAACTCTGCAATCTTTACTGCGTGTTTATAAAACAACTGATTTTTCCCTTTTTCTATAAGAGTATAGGAAGGTCTTGTAAGCCCTATATAGTCTGCAACTTGACTTTGTGTAAACCCTTTTTCTTTCCTAATAGTTTTTAAATTTTCTAACATATTATACCTCCTCTAAAATTTCTTTACCTGGAACATAAAGTTTCCAACCTTTTTTATGATATAAATATTTACTTAACATCATTCTTTTATAACGATTATAGCCCAACTCTCCAAAATGAGTAAGTCTGTTTTGTTTATCCATTGAAATATATTCTATCATAATATTTATATCATTTACAGGAAATAAATACATTGTACTATTTCCCCATTTTAATACATTTTGTGTACTTAATGATGTTAAAACATTATATCTATAGCAATTTGTTTCACTTGTTCCACTTATATGGTCTGAAATACGAATAGAACCTATCGCACCATTGTCAAGTGCAATATAGATACTATTTGAAGTATTTGAAATATACCACATACATTCAATTCCCTTTTTAAATAAATTATCCATAATATTTTTTGCTAATATTTCATTATTATTCAAAGGTATCCCTCCAACAATCAGGGCAAATTTTACCAATTCCTCCATCTGGAAGCCCTTCTGTATCTTCTAGTTCTCCATAAGAAGCAAACTCTCCACACATATCACAATAGTCTCCATCAATCTCTTCTATGTCATCACTTCCACAATGAGAACAAACAGAAATATCTTGGTAATGTGAGTCAGAAAAATCACTTCCTACTCCATAAAAATCTTCTAAACAAATGGTCTTTGTATATACTTCTTCTGATAACTCTCCACATTCATTACACTTATACATCACCATAAATTATTCTCCTTTCCTTTTTAATGTTTTACAATATTCTTCATACATATCTTCATCAATACCTAATACTTGATGATTTTTCATTTCTATAATTTTTGTCTTTAAAATTAAAATTGTTTGTGTCATTTCTTTCTGTTGCTTTTGATAATGTTCTATGTCTTGTTTCAATCTCATATTTTCTTTTCTTAATAGTTCTAATTCACTCATTTTTTCACCTTCACTTTTTTAACTTCCACTTCATCATTTAAACCTTGTAAGTCGTTGTCTATTAACCAATACATATCATATTTATTGCCTTTTCTTTGCATAAGATAATTTACAAAGTCTTTGTATTGTACTAATTCCCCATAATCTTCATTATAGTTAATTTCTTTTGGAAGTTCTTTGTTTTTTGCAATTTTGTTTATAATGTCAATTTTCTTCATGCTTATTCTCCTATTCTAACAATTACTTCATAATCTTCTTGGAAAAATAAGAAATCTTTATATGGAAGTGATGAATAATCATCATCTTCATAGTTTCCAAATTCAAATTCAATTTCATTTTGATTATAAATAAGTTCTTCTATTGTTACTTCTTTGCTTTCTTTTTCTGTTTCTTTATCTTTTAATCTAATGAATACTTTACTTTTCATTATTACTCACCTACCTAATATTTTCCAAACACATTCTGTTTTCTTTTCAATGTTTTCTTCTAAATCAACATCTTTCGTATGGCTTCTGAATAAACCAAGTTTGTAAAGCCTGTTGTGTGCTTTTGTTTCTTTTACATAACTTTGCAAGGTTCTTGTAACAGGGTATCCTTGTCTTGCTCGTTCTTCTATTATTTCTTTAACTTCGGATTCTACATCTTTCATCTTGTAAGAATCAAAGATTTTAGTTAAATTTTTTGTGTATGTTACTTTCATTATTACTCACCTACCTAATCATCATATTTTTCTAATACTTTATTACATAAATCTAACAACTTTTCTAAGCAATCCTTTAAATGTAATGCAAACACATTATCTCTTTTTGGTATTTCATCTTTAAAATAATTATAGAATGCTATTAATAAATGAAATTCAAATTTATTCATTATTACTCACCTTTGCTTTCTAAATACTTAAAATACCAATATTCTTCATCACTATCTATTTTGTATTTTTTATTAATTTCTTCAATTTTACTATCATATTTTTTACAACCAATTTTAAAACGATGATAAAAGGCACTTCCTGAATTGTGTTCTTTAACTATAATTAGATTATTGTCATCAAAATATTTTCTAATATAATTTGCTATATTTTCAAGTTGAAGTTCACCATTAATCCATATTCTTTTTGTTTTATAAATAAGTTTCATACTTATTCTCCTTTGCTTTCTAAAATGTCTACTAATTTAATTTCACTATCAAATATTCCAAAGCCTTCTTCTTTAAAAAGTTCTTGCATAAATTTTAAAAAATCTCCATCAAAGCATTCTTTTAAATCTTCTTCACTTATCATAAAATTTTCATCAAATTCAACTTCAAATACTGCTTTCATTTTCATACTTATTCTCCTTTGCTTTTGACTTTCTTCAATTCAACATCTACAAGTTCTTCTTTGTAGTTTTCTAAAATAATCTTTATTTGTTTTAAATCTTCAATCGTGTATGTAGTTTCTTTTTTCGTTTCTTGATTGATTATTTTTAAATTGTATGTCATTGTTTCACTTCTTTCTTATTATATATTATACATAATAATTTCATTTTTGTATAATAAACTTCTTTAACTTTTATTTTATCTTTATTTTTGTTTAAAAATTTAAAAAATGATTGATTATCTTTAAAATATCTCTTCTTTTCCATATTTCATCTCCTTATTCTCTCCAGTCATCATAAATTTCTATTTCATTTATATACTCATTTTTAATACTTGTTGTAATGACTAAATCCCCATATTTCTCTTTAAATTTTAGTAAATCTTCCAATGTATCAATATCAATAGCCCAAACATAATCTTCAAATTCCCTGTAAATATGTGGTTTTTTAAATTGTTCATTTGCTGGTACTATTGCATGATTAAATCCTTCTTCAATCCATTTTTTATCTCTTGTTAGTGTTTTATCGTGTTCTTCAAATGTTTCAAATCCTCTTTCATCAATTCTAATTATTTTCTGTCTATAGGCTTCTTCACAAGGTTTGTTTCCATACCATTCAGAAGTTCTTGATACTTGAAATCTCATATAATTTCCTCCTTTAATTAAAATTCTTTGCAAAGAACTCATCATTAAAATCAGTTTTATTCTGTAGTGCTTCATAGTTAAGTTCATCTGCACACATTTTTCCCTCTGCTACAAGTAAGTAGAACACAGGTTTATTTTCTTGTCCATGTCGGTCAATTCTTCCTTTTGCTTGATAAAATTCAATATAACTATCAGGTAATGAGAAGAAAATTCCAACATAAGCCATTTTCAACCAGTCAATACCAGTACCACCAGTTTTGTATTGTACTAATATAACACAGTTTTCATTATTTTCAAAAATTTCTTTTTCTTTGTACTGTGCATTATATCTTGCAACAGGTCTTTTTGTTTTACTAATTGCTTCATATAATTGTTCCATTTGATGTGTATAATTATAGAAAATAACTACTCTTTTATTAAATGTTTCTAGGAAAGTAAGCACCCAATTTATCTTATAATCATTCAGTTTATAAGATTTACTAAATACTTCTTTATCAATGATTAAAGGTTTACCTACAATCGAACCACTACAAATTGCTTTTAAAGCCACTCTCTTTGCCGAAATTGTATCAAGTACAATATCTTCATATACTCTATCTTTTGCAATTTTATGATATCTCTTATCAAGTGGAACAGATACTTTAATTTCAGAAGGTATCATATCATTTGTGTATTCTCTTTTAAAGTATCTACAATAATTTGAAATAATGTTATCTAGTACTTGTGTATGTTTATAAGATGCTATTTTCTTAAATGGTTTCATCCCTGGGATAAATACTGTTTGAAAGTTACAAAATTCATCTTCAAAGTCTTTCTTGCTCATATTAAGATAGCCTAGGAAGTATAATTGGTTATAAAAGTCCATATACCCACCATCAGATGGGGTTGCTGTTAAAAGAGTTTTATATTGTGTTTTTGTACCAAGTAAACTAATGAATTTACCTTGTTTAGAGTCTTGATTTTTAATTTTATGGCTTTCGTCAATAATAATGTGAGTGCGAGGGTCAGTATACACTAATAAGTCTCTAATTCTCCAAGTCTTTTCAAAGTTTACAATCGCTACATCCCATTCCATACTTCTGTACTTTCTTAATGTTTTCATAGAACTATCAAGAATAAGAACTCTTGAAAATGGTTCTTTTTGTTTGAAGTCTCTTTCCCATTCTTCAATTTTACCATTTAAACAAATCATAAGACATCTATCTACTGCTTTATCAATATACTTATACTTTTGATACATAGCAATTGACATATAGGATTTTCCTGTTCCTGTATCACTAAATAGTCCTGTTGCTTTATATTGTGTTAAATAGTCCACTAATTGTTTTTGATATGGGTATAATTGATTATATAACATAGTTACACTTCCTTTCTATTTATTTCTTTAATTTCTTCCAATCTTCCATATTATAAATTGTTACTCTCATAAGTTCTTGATTGTTACTTCTCTTCACAAGAGTTACATTTTCTAAAAAGTTTCCGTTTTCATCTTTCTTAATGTTTGGTAAAACTACATTTTCTAGTGTATTTTTAAAAGCAAATTGATTGCTACTTGAAATTGTAGTGTTTCCAATATAAGCCACAAATTCCATTATTCACTCTCCTTCTAAAATTTATTTTTCGTTAATTAAATCAATACATTTTCTAATTTCAACCATATCTTGCTCATAAAATTCTTCATCATCTGTTTCTTTGATATACTCTAATAAATCATCTAAAGACCAATTATTTAATTCTTCTATTTTAGGGTTATTTACATAACACATAATTAAAATTTGTAGTCTTTCTTTACTATTTCTACCTAATTTAACATAATTTTTATATTCTTCTGTTCCTGCGAAAATATTAAAATCTATTTGTCCTCCATTTTTTAAACTATCTAACATTTCATAAACTTCTTTGTTTTCCATAATTATTCACTCTCCTTTTCTATTATAAATCCACCCATTGAATGAACACTTACTTTAAATACATCATTTTCATTAAAAATTTCATTTTGTAAATCTTCTTCAAAGTTTTCAATTACTTCTATCATATTTTTAACATTATCAATATAATTTTCATAATCACATTCTGTTCCAGTCATAGATTGACTTGCAATCTCATATCTAAAATATTCCATTAAATCTTTAATAGTTCCAATTACACTCTCATTTTCAAATTTTAAATTATCATTTCTATATATCATATTATTTTCCTTCCTTTCTTTTCCATTCCTCTTTTAAAATAATATATCTTTCTTTATGTTGTTTCAAAAAATCTATCAATTTATAATAGTCCATAAGTTCTGTTAGTTTGTGTGTATAAACTTTTCTTTTATTTGTGTCTATGTACTGTACTGTTATTGTCATAACTCCTCCTGATTGCCTTTATAAGTTTATATTTAAACCTATCTTCTTCATATTTAAAAACCTTATTCCCACACCAATTACAAATTTCAAATGTTTTTGGGTGCTTTATCACTACACTGTGCCCACATTCGCATTTGTAAGTGATTTTCATAAGTGCATTTGCTAATTTTATATCGTTTAACATACTTCATCACTATCTACATAAATCATATACTTTGTATTGTCAATCACAATTTCAATTTTCAAATTTCTTTTCTTTTTTATTCCTAAAGAATAAAGATATTGTTTTGACACCTTTAAAAACCTAGTTAAATCTTCTACTGTATCAAAAGTTCCTTTGATTTCGATATCGTTTTCCATTTCCTCTACTGAATAAAGAGAGAAAAAATAGTTTTTCTTTTCCATAATTATTCCTCATTTCTAATATTTTGTTAAGTAGTTATTATGCACTTTTAATAAAATATCTAGTGCTTTCTTTAACTTCTCATAATCTTCAACTTCTTGTTCGTTATTAAAACAAACTTCACACCAACTCATTAGCACTCTTAAAACACCAATAGTAGTAGATAACATTGACATTTCTCCATAAGTTTCACTTAAACTATATAAAAACTCAACTATACCTAAATCTAGGTGGCTCATAACTTGCTCGTTATCAATAATTCTTCCAACTATATCATACATATCTTGTTTGTGTTCTAATTCCTTTTTATATTCCATAATTATACCCTCTTTCTAATAATTTTCTCTTATAGAGATTTTTCCTTTCGTTTCTTTTATTTTATATCTTGGCTCTGTATCGTACTTGTCTATTTCATAAGTGTGCCAAATTTCATTGTCTTTCAATTTAAAATTTTCTGTTGTTGTGTCGTTGTGTTCATTTAAAAACTTCGCTAGTGCTTGTGCTTGTTTTTCATTTTTGCATAAAATACTATACTTGTTAGAATATACAAATTCTTTTCCTTTTATTGTTTTACTTATAATATACATAATTATTCCTCTTTTCTATTTAAAAATTTCCCTATAAATTAAATGGGTCAATATTTCTTCTGCTTGTTCTTCTGTGTATTTGTTTCTTTCTTCTTCTGTTTCTTCTAAAATATTGCCTAAATCTTTGACTGCACTTCTATTATAATAATAGCAAGTGTCAATAATACTTGGCAATCCTTGGCACCATTCAAAAAATGCATTGTATTGTCCTATTTGTCTACTTCTAAAATGTCCTAATTCAATTTCAAAAATTTCTTTTATTACTTCTTTTATATCTTCAAAAGTTTCTTTGTTTGTATCTATTCCACAATTAGAATAGTCCTCGGGTTCATAAATTTTTACAATGTAATTTCTAATATTTTCAATCGCTTTTTTGCTATTTGTTCTTAACATTTCACATCATTCCTTTCTTTATTAAAAACATCTTGTCCAATCATTTCTTATTGTAAATGATTTCCCTTTTGTCATATTATAGATTGCATTTTTGTTCGAAATATAGTTCCAATTGACATAGTTAAAAGTGTCATCTCTTTCTAAATCTCTTTTGATTGTTTCCATTTCGTCATAAGTTTTACAAGCAATTAATTGAATGTGCTTTCTAGTTCCTGCACATCCCCAACCAGATAGAAACTTGTCTTGTCCTTTTACTATAAATCTATAACCATTTTCTTTTAAAATTTCCAAATTCTTCATAAGATTTTCATTTTCACAAATATATAATTTTTTCATATTTATTCCCTCTTTCTATTTTATAAAATTATTATTTTTCTAAAGTCTTGACCCACTTCATAGCAATCTTTTTTGTTTTAAAAGACATTCTACCTTTTGGAAATTGTACTTTCCAAACGTTTCCCTCTTTCCAAATTTCACCTATTTTTCTTTTCATAACATCATCCCTTTTCTAAAATTATTTTTCCTTATATATTGTTATTTTATTATTATTTATTTTAACAACTTTTAATTTTAAATAGTCCTTACTTAAAGTTTCAATAGAATATTTTCCAAATGTTCCGAAATATTCTTCTTTTGTTTCGGCATCAATGCTCAAAACGTCCACGCAATCTAAATTAAGTAGACAATTTAAATAGTCTTTCAATGTGATTTTACTTTTCATATTATAGTAATTATTTAAAAATCTTTCGTATTTTTCCATAATTATAACCTCATTTCTTTTTTTAACTGTTCGCCGTTCATTGTCTGTTTTTCACTTTCAGACTTTCATTTGCCTCTATTTCTCATTTCTAGGCAACCCTCAAGGCTTTTCACCCTCTATGGTTTATCGGTCTATTTTCTTATAATCTTTTTAAATAGTAGCAAACAACCCTTTTTGGATAGTCTGGTAGCGTGTACGCTTGCCACTTGTTCCAACTGTTCGCCGTTCTTTTTAATGCGTTACTACTTAATCATATTATAAACATTGTCAAATATCATTTTCCCTCGCTCTCATTTTTCAAGGACTTGCGACCTTCAAGCAATATTCTCGCTTGGTATGATTAAGAGAATCTAAAGATGATATAGCCTTTTTATTTTTTTATTTTTATATCTGAATTTTACTTTTTGAGGTTGTAACATTTCTTTTTTAAGTGTTTTGTATTCTTTTAATAATATGTTAAGTTTATCACATGTTACAAACTCACCACTCTCACCGTTCCAGATATAGAAAAATTTTCCGAACATTTTATTCACCTCTTTTTTAGTCCCTTTCTCACCTGGGCAAGCCCATTGTACCACAATGGCAATGTAGTTGTCAATAACTTTTTTAAAAATTTTTCAAAAAATTTTATGTAATCATTAAAAACCCTTTAAAATAAAGGAAAAACTCATTGTAAAAAATTTTTCAATAATTATAAAAAAGATACATTATGTTAATAGTGTATATGTTCTATTTATATAATAACATACATTTATACCTAATAGTTTTTTTTCTAAAATATATGCCTAAGTAAATATTTTTTTTACTATGTTCTATTTATATATACATTATTATATTATAAATGAATAATAGAAATGAAATGTATCTAAATACCTAACACATATTTTTTTTGTAAATTTTGGGAGGAATTTTGAAAATGAAAAAAAGTGTTATGTATTTTTGTGTATGTTATATAACAAGACCCCTTGCTTTCTGTTTGCAAATTGCAAACCATAAAAACAAGAACAAATGATGTAGAATTTTTAGGTGTGTACATTTGTTCGATACACTAGGGGGTGGGGTCAAAATGTAAAATTATATAAGGTTTGCGTATGTGCGTGTTATATAATTAGTTTCCCCACCCTGATTCTCACAACAAGTATTGTTTATTTGTAAAATTGTGCTATAATGAATTTGGGAGGTTACTCCCATAGTTACACTTTTCCCCAAGTCTGCACAAAAGGGGAGCATCACCATCGTGAGGGAGCAATATGCTCTCTCATTTTGATACTAGACTATTTCTTTAAAATGTGATATACTTTAATTGGCTTGGATGTATAGCCATCTTCACTTGTGGAGATTATGTTACCTTTATAGGTAGCATTATGGATAGAATTAAGTATACTCAAAGTTCTACCCATAATGGTGCTTATAAGTAGCATTGAGTGGATATAACCTATGCTCGAGTAAATAGGGCAACGTTGTTGCAATAATATATCTATTCAATGGTGCTTATAAATCCAGGCATCATCTCCTTTTACTAGGAAGGTCTTTTAGACTTTCCTTTTTTGTGGTATAATACTTCTAGGTGATATTATGAATGAAGCAGACAAACTTGCTATGGAAAAGATTTTTGGACCACCAAGCCCACCGATAGATGAGACAGGGTTCGTGTTTAATGATAGAGCGAGACTAGAAGCGAAGCGAATTGCAAAGATTAGGGATGACTTAATAGAAGATACTTTAATTACATCTTTAAAAGAATCGAAGTATCAGAATCCGAAAACAAAGGAGACCTATCTCACTTTAGCACCACTCTACTTATCTGATTTAGAAGAAAACATTATGTCGAACCAGTTTGATTTGCAAAAGAAGTACCCTGGTACATCTGTAGATGACTGGGCGAACTTTTTAAAAGATAAGATTGTATATACTTATATCCGTAAACATAGGAACGCTATGTTAGCAGTAAATGCAGAGAAGAACCTAGCAGACCCTTATGCGAGAAATAAACGTGATAACCTCTCTTTAATTCGTTCACTAGAGGGGGATGACACAGAGAATAAACCGATAGTAATACTCCGTATACCTGACATATACGATGAGGAGGTGAATAGTGAAGATACTAGAAAAAACGAGTGAGCACACAATCTATGAGTGTCCTTACTGTAAATCTGGTAAGATTAAGATAAACCACTCCTCTGTACATAAGTATGCTGACTGTGATACCTGTGGGGCTACTTATATTGACTATATTCCACTACCACACCAGATGGACGTACATAAGTCCAAGGCGACATTTAAACTCCTAATTGGAGGTATGGGGTCAGCGAAGTCAAGATGTGGAGTCATTGAGATTATTAACCACGTTTTAACGGTACCGAATGGGCATACCGTTATTATGGCACAAACATTAAAGCAACTATCGAAGGCGATTATGCCGATTTTTAATGAGTATTTGCCTAGAAAGTATGTAGAAAAATGGACGGATACAAAGGCTGATATAGAAATCGTTTTAACAAACGGACATGTGATAACAGGGATGCCAAGTGATGACGAGGAGAAACTGCGTTCTATGGACATCACAGCATTTTTAATTGAAGAAGCATCTGGTATTAAAAGAGAACTATTTGAAGAATGTGTAAGACGTCTTAGAAACACTCATGCGATTATTAATGGGAAACAACATTTTATTGGAATCGTTATATCGAACCCTGCACAAGGATTCATTCGTGAACTAT
>JAEEGL017150062.1_pt1 | contig 46905 bp, 32 predicted proteins | sample 9134231 | NCBI WGS metagenome assembly JAEEGL01 (sample SAMN16246548, study PRJNA631951) | gut metagenome | biome: gut microbiome; feature: rumen; material: fiber-attached | host: Bos | place: Iran: Karaj | collected 2018-10
CTCCCGCCGCACGATATTTGCCTCTGCTGTCAAGCGCTTCCGCTGCCTCTCCGTTGTTTTGTTACCAAACACCCTATGCCCATAACACCAATGGGGGGGCTTGGGGGCTATGCCCCCAACCGCTGCACGCCCGTCAGCGGGTGTCAGACGCCGAAGCCCCGGGGGTGGCCGGAGGGGGCGGAAGCCCCCTTGGCGAGAGTGGATCCATAAGGAGAGGAGCCGGGCTCCTCTCCTTATGACAGAAGTCTTGAAGCAGTGATCTGAATTCGTGATTTGATCCTGACTTCAATACTTGTTCAATACTTGACAGCAGAAAGAAAAGAATGCTTGACGGAAAACCATCAAGCATCGTATCGTGCGTCACCGATCGGCGCGCCTTTATGAACCTTTATGAAAGCATAAATTCATGCTTTCTTTATTTCATAAGGAGAGGAGCCCGGCTCCTCTCCTTATGGATCCACTCCCGCCCGGGGGCTCTGCCCCCACGGGCTCCCCCGCCAAAGGGGGACCTCGTCTCGTGGGGCTGAAGCCCCGGTCCCCCTTTGGAATCCCCGGCGGCGGATACAGATACCCGCTGACGGATATGCAGCGGTTGGGGGCATAGCCCCCAAGCCCCCCATTGGTATTATGGGCGAGGGACATTCGGTAACTGAACAACGGAGAGAAAGCGGGAGCGCTTGGCAGCGGAGGAAAATATAGTTAGCCGAAGACGCGGGGGCTCCGCCGCCAAAGGGGGGACCTCGTCTCGTGGGGCTGAAGCCCCGGTCCCCCTTTGGAATCCCCGGCTTCGGCATCCGATACCCGCTGACAGATGTACAGCGGTTGGGGGCATAGCCCCCAAGCCCCCCCATTAGGGTCATGGGCGAGGGGCGTTTGGTAACGGAACAACGGAGAGGCAGCGGGAACGTTAGACAGCAGAGGCAAATATAGTTAGCCGAAGGCGCGAGGGCTTACGCCCCCCTCCGACCATCCCCGGAGCTTCGGCGTCCGACATCCGCTGACGGGCGGGAGGCGGTTGGGGGCATAGCCCCCAAGCCCCCCATTGGTGTTATGGGCGAGGGGCGTTTGGTAACGGAACAACGGGGAGAAAGCGGGAGCGCTGGAAAGCGGAGGCAAATATGGTTTGCCGCGGCGCGGGAAGTTTCCCGTCAGTTTGACGGAACGGTGATCCTGTATTCCTCCGTATCGAGATCGACCTCGATCACCGTCCCGTCGGAGTAGGTCGTCCGCTGGCGGCGGAGATCGCCGTCGATGAACTCATGCCGGAGCATCTCACAGTACGCGAGCCGGCCGGCCGAGGCGCACGCCGCCTTCACCGCCGCGACCGTCTCCTCCGACGCCGTGATCGGGCAGTAGACCGGGCCGCCGTTCAGGATCGCGTGCGTGTACGCGCAGTCAGTCCCCGGAATGCCCCAGCCGCCCTTCCGCCCCGGCAGACCGATCCACGGGATGACGACGCAGTCGTGATAGACGAGACCCAGCAGCGGGATCGGGATCCCGACGGAGACCGCGTCCGACGCGCCGAGGTTCGAGGTGAAATACGGCGCGTGGTGGCAGAGCACCTGAGACGGCAGGATGCAGTCGAGGATCTCCTCCGAGGAGGGGATGATGCCGCGGTCCGTCAGGATGTCGAGACAGCGGCAGCGGTTCTGCGCGCACTGCTCCCGCGTCACCGGATGCTCCTTCGAGAAGCATTCGTCCATCCCGACGACGGAGAAGACGTCGAGATAGGAGGCGTCGATGCGGATGCCGAGCCGTTCAAACTCCGCGTAGTTGCGGCGGACGTAGTCGATCGCCCGCGCCGAGCAGAGATACGAGTGCGGTCCGCCGTACCAGATGGAGCAGAAGGGGTGCGATCCGTCCCCGTTCAGGATCGCCTCGTCAAAGGAGAAGTCCGGACCGTCGTAGTAGTAATCGCGGTACTGATCGTGGATGCCGAAGATGTACCCGAGCTCGCGGCAGGTCTCGGAGAGACGGCGCATCCCGTCCGCGCCGCCCGCTCCCTCGTGCGGCGGGAAGGGCGAGGGATGCAGGTTGTCGTAGCCGTGGGCTCCCCATCCGTCGAAATGAGTATAGCCCTTCTCCAGCCCCTTCGCGCGGAGCGCGCGCAGCTGCTCCGCCCGCGTGTCGAAGGAGGTATAATAATCGTTTTTCGCCGGATCGTCCTTGCTGTAGTAATCGCTCCCCGGCGAGATGTGGGTGGCGATCCCCTCGTGGATCACCGCGCAGCCGACGAGCCGCTCGACCGCCGGATTGCGGGCGGCCTTCTCCCGCAGCGTCACGAGCCGTCCGCGCTCGCGCACGTAGGCGCGGTAACATTTTGCGATCACGTTGTAGTCGCACGCCTCCCGGAAGCGGAAAAGCATCCGGCGGGCGTAGCGCATCTCGGCGAGCGACGGGATCCAGAGCGGGATAACCCGGTCGCCGTCCAGCGCGTATTTCGCGTCGTAGGGCGTGTCGAAGATCGCCGCGTAGCCGGTGCCGTCCCGGACCTGTCCGTAGAGCGGCATGTACGCGTCGCGCTCGAGAACCTGCCCGGTGGCGAGGCGGATCGTCTGCCCGGCGGGGACGAGCGTCCCCTGCATCCGCGGAAGCACGGTGTAGCCGTGCCCCGGCTCCGCCCCGAAATCAAACGGCGCGGGAAATGAGACGGCTTCGATCTCGCCCGGCGCGTCGCCTTCGACGAGGACGGAGAAAATCACGTCGCCCGTCGTCCGCTCCAGCGTGACGTGCGTCGTCACGGTGACGGACGAGCCGTCAAAGCCGGCGTAGACCGCGCGGATGCCGTCGTAAGTCCCACTCTTCGTTACCTCTTCGGACGCGGGCGAGGGGAACGGCACGGTCCGCCCTCCGGCGAAGCGGAGATACGGCGCTTCGGTCATGCGCCAGACGGCGCCGCCGGGCAGGGTGACGGCGTACCGGCAAATCGAAGGATCGCCGGTCAGGGTCAGGATGCGGTTCTCGATGCGGTATTCGGCCATGGCGTGCCTCCTGATGCGTTCGTATTTTCAGTTTGGGATAATGACAACCATTCCCGACCTTATTATATCATCTTCTCCGGATTTGTCAAGCGTCTCCGGCGCGCTCGCCGTTCATCTGCCGTCCGGGCGCCGGACGGTCTCTCGTCCCGGCCTCCGACGTCCTCGATACGGCGCCCTTGGCGGAAGCGGATCCAAAAAGGAGAGGAGCCGAACTCCTCTCCTTATACAATACGGACGGCGTGATGAACGGGATATGCCGGATGCTTCCGCTCATGCCCGACGGTTTTCGTCCTCCTTCACACCGCCCCATACGCGGCCGCGCCGTCCGCGCGGATCGGATCCTGAAGATGGGCATCGTGTTCCCGCCGCAAGACACTCTCCTGATATTTCAATTCTCATGCTGGGCGCGCCCGGCATCCATCATGTCGTCGACCATTTCCTGGATCTTACTCCGGAGATCTCCCGCCGCCGCCCACGTGCTGGCAAAATCGGTGGAGCCGCGGAGCAGGAGCTTTCTTGTGGTTCCGATGAGCCCCCGGTCGAGAAAATAGGAAAAATCGTACGTCCGGCTGTCCACGATGATGTCGAGCATTTGCGCCGTTTCCGGATCGCGCGACAGCTTATGCTTCAGGATCGATTGGTAATAGGCGGGCCGCATGTACTGCAGAGAGGCGACAGCCATGGCTTCGAGGATCGCCGCCTGCCGCCCGTCGTCACCGACGTGCGTCAGCGGGACCGTAAGGATCGGGGAGGCGTTGCCGACGTGCGTGATATACCGTCCCTGCTCCTCGTCGAACATGGGATACGGGATCACGCCGAAGTCCGCCTTCATCTCCCGGAGCAGCTCCAGATTCCGGAGGATGATCGCATAGATGAAGATCTTGTTTTCCTGAAAATAGGTGAGTCCTTCGTACAGGTCGATCTCCGGGTACACGTTGTCGCCGGTCAGGAACGGCGCCAGTTTGTCGAAGAACTCCTGCGTCCGCTCCATGTCGACGTTGAACTCGAAGCGGCCGTCCCCGTCGATGCGGTCGTGCAGCAGATCGCAGGAATAGAACCAGTTGTTGTTCATGGAGTGTTTATCCTGCACGTATCCGAACAGATCGTCCCCGACGTCCAGCCATCCGTCGCCGTCCAGATCGCCGGAGACCGCCCCGGCGATCTCCATGAACTTGTCCAACGTCCACTTTCCCTCGCGCACGAGCGCGTAGATGTCCTCGATATTGTAGTTTTCCGCGATCTCCTTGTTGTAGCACATGGCGAGCGTGTCGTCGATCTCCGAGACGAGGATGCTGCCGCTCATGAGAAAACTGTACCCCGCGGCGCTGAGCTTTTCGGCTGCCTCCTGATTCCACCATGCTTTCGAGTAATCGATGTCCAGAAGGTTCCAGTCTCTCAGCTTTCCTCCGATCGCCAGATGCATCGCCGGTCCCTTGTACGGACCGCCGAGATCGCAGATATCGTCGCCGCCGAGCACGGCCTGCGAGATAACCTTATCCGGTTCCTTGACCGGCGTGACGCCGACTCTTACGTTCAGCCGCTCCGACAGAAAGAGGTTGCGGCGCCACACCGCTTCATGCAGCGGTTCGGCCTCTTCCTCCTCCACCCACATCTCCTCGACGAACCGCGTCGTCCCGTTGACGCCCTGCTCGATGGCAAGATATACGAATTCATATCCGTCAAAATCCTGCTGAGGGATGCGGTCTGTCAGTAGGCCGGATGGATCGAGCGGATCCTCTTCCGTCTGTGCGGCGGCAGTCGCCGGCGTTTCCTCCGCCGGCGCCGTATCGGTTTCCGTGGCTGTTTCCCGCCCGGTGCAGGCGGCAAACAGGATCGAAAAGGAAATCCATAATATCCACAGGATCAAGAGCGGTCTTTTCATTTTCCGTTTCTCCTTGCCCACGACGCAGTAAAGACACTTCTTCCGCTTACATTGTACAGTACGATCCTTCATAAAACAATGGACATTTCTGCAAATCAGATGTATAATACTATAAAACAGGCGGGGAGGGGACGTAATGGACGTACAGAAAGCGGAAATCGCGTATTTTTTCCGGGACGGGAATACTTTTCGGGAACCGTTCACTCACGTAAAGGTCCTGCCGTGGCTGTCCGTCGTACAGGCGCTCGAGGGAGAATACGAGATCCGCCTCGGCGGGGGACCGGCCTTTTGTACGGGGGAAGGCGGCTTCTTTATCGCGCCGGCCGGCGTGCAGCAGATCATCATGCATCATCCCGATCCGGCATCCGGCATCATGCGGGCGCGGTGGATCTTTTTGGACGTCACGCTGAACGGCGGCGTCCCGTTCGACGAGGCGTACGATTTCCCCGTGATTTTGCCGGATGCGCAGCGGAAGCGGATGAACGCGGCGTTCGAGTCGCTGTTCGGCAGCCAAACCTTCTGGGACCGTACTGCCGACGTTTACCGCGCGCTTGGGATCCTGACGGAGACCGCCTCCGAGAAGGCGGGCGGCGACGACGCGATGCGGCGTGTCTGGAAATACGTACAGCAGCATTACGCCGAGGAGCTGCGCGTCGGGGAGCTCGCGCGGCTTGCGCACATGTCGGAATCCGGCTTCTACGCCGCCTTCCGCCGCGCCTTCGGCGCTTCGCCAATCGCCTATCTGCAGAAACTCCGACTGTCGCTCGCGGCGGAGAAGCTGAAAACAACGAACGAGCGGGTCGCGGATATCGCCGCATCGGTCGGCATCCGTGACCCGCTGTACTTCAATAAACTGTTTCACAAAATGTACCGTACCTCGCCCGGCGCTTACCGCGCCGCGGGCTCCGGCACCTGATTCGTCCTCCTTCACACCGCCCCATACGCGACCGCGCCGTCCGCGCCGCGCGTCAGCAGCTTGGCGTCCGCGTTCTCCGCGTCCAGCTCGATCAACTTCTTCTTCACGACCTCCGGCAGCGGGATGAGGTCCCCGCCGATCTCGACGGCGGCCGCGCGGATCACGCGCGTGTTCCCCTCCCGCCGCATCCGAGCGAATTTCTCCTCGATGTCCGCCGCGTCGTCCCAGATCACGTACGCGCCGACGCCCGCGACGACGAGCGCGCACGCCCATTTTTTGTCCGTGACGAATTCGTCGGTGCGGCGTCGGATGGAGTCCATGAGGAAGAGCAGGTTGTCCGTCTCCTCAATGAGCGCGGCCGCCTTCGCGCGCGCCGCCAGCGCGGCGTACCGCGCGTCCTTTGCGACCTTCGCAAATCCTGTCCAGCCGAATCTCTCCTGATCGGCGTACCGCAGAATGTCGCAGAAATTTCCCGCGAAGACCGTCTCCCCGCCGAAGCCCTCCATGTCGCGGATGATCTTCGGATCCTTCTCCAAAAAGCCGACGGGCGTCTGATACGAAAGCTCCATAAACACCGACGACGCGATCATGCCGCTGAACTCCGTGATCTGATAATAGACTTTCTTCTTCGTTACGGCGGACAGCGCGCCGAAGCGCGGGGAGCCGTAACTCAGGACCGTCCCGTCCGGGAGCGAGAGAAGATTCTCAAGGAGCGCGACGGCGTCGCCGAGGACGGAAAAGCCCTCGTCCGTCTCATCCAGCATAAAGCAGTGGTTGGCGAGGCGGAGCATCACGTTCAGCTTCACGTTGATCCACATATCGGGATTTGTGCGGTCCGGAGAGCCGGACAGGCGCCCGATGAGCGAGAGCACGTCCCGGCAGCCGTCCCACGACGCCTCGGAATCGCCGTCGATCTTCTCCGACAGAAAATACAGACTCTGTGTCAGCTCTTCCATGCGCATTTTCTGCCGGACGCCCTTCTGCTTGTCCCATTCCTTGCGCGTCATATACCGGAAATCCAGAAGATGGACCCGCCGCATGTCGTACCGGGAGGCGTTCTTTATAATGAAATCGTTCGCCCGCTCCTCGTCCGGCTCGCACCGGAGATAGGAAAAGATCATGTTCTCCCGCCACAGAGGATCACCGCAGTGCTCGAGCGCGTCGTCCACGATCTCCCGCATCTCGCCGAAGCACTCCGGCAGGTACGTCATCTCATACACCATGCCGTTCGTGACCGACCATTCCTCGGGGAACTCGGCGTGTTCTTTTCGGAGAAGTGCCAGCCGCTGAGTGCGATCCGTGAGCGTGCGCAATTCATTTGTGTATTCGTCCATGCGGCGCTCTTTTTCCTTGCTCGACACGCCGAGCAGCGCGTCCACGCTCACGCCGAAGAATCCGGCGATCACCGGGAGCATTTCGACGTCCGGGTACGCCGCGCCCGTCTCGTAGCGGCTGATCGCCTGCACGGAGAGCGACAGCTTCTGCGCGAGCTCGTCCTGCGTCAGGTCCTTCTCCCGCCGCAGCGCTTTCAGGTTCTTTCCGAATGTCAACGTCATCGTTTTTCTCTCCTTTTGTGATGTGATCCCAGATAAAACGGCGCCTGTGTTATCTGTGTACTTGGATACGGAAAGTACGTTGGAATTGCCGGTATTCCGCGAAGCGGAACCGCGGGGCTATGCCCACGCGGCGGCAATTCACGTACTTGCCACTGTCTGAAAAGTCAGACTTTCTGCATGCAAGTACAGTATAACACAAGCGCACGTTTATGTAAACATCTCTGTTAGAGAGATTAATTCCCGATACGCGAGAACCCTACACCGCCGAGCCGCCCTTCCGCAGCGCGGCGGTGACGCGCTTCCCGTCGATCGTCCGCACGTCCTCCCCGCCGTCGGCGCAGAGCGCCGCGGCGACGCCCGCCGCCTCGCCGAGCTGGTTGAGATTGACCATCACGCGCAGCGCCCCGAACGCGCCGTCGTCCGCGTTGAGCATCCGCCCGGCGGCGATGAAGTTTTTGTATCCGTCCGGTACGAGGAGCGAAAAGGGGACCTGATAGTACGGCGCCGGATCGCCCGTCAGCCCGGCGTCCTCGCGCCAGTTCCGCCGCTCGACCCGCGTGCCCTTCCCGTACACCGTCTCCTCCTCGCCGGACAGACTGCGGAACGTGATGCCGTTGTCCCGGTCGTGGTGGATGTCGACCGTGTACGTCCCGTTCAGGATCGGGTCCTCGTACCGCTCGCCCGTGAGCAGCGCCCACCCGGTCGCCGTGAAGCGCGTGCGGTAGTGCACGGTCTCCCGGACGCCGATGTACGAGCACAGGTTCGTGATCGCGTAGTGCGTGTCGCTCCGCCCGTACTTCTGCAGCAGCCGCAGAAACGCGGCACAGAGGCGCCGCCCCTCCGTCTCGGCGCGCGTCAGATCGTCCGCGTCGCTGCACAGCACGCCGAAGACGTGGTTGTCCGCGCGCATCGCGATCCCCTCGCACCCGGCGACGAACGTGCTCCAGCCCCAGTCGTCGTCGAGCCCGAACTCCGCCCCGTGCTCCCGCACGAGTCGGCCCAGGTGCACGCCGTCCGTGTTCCCCTGCAGATGGAAGCAGGCGGACGGCGGCTGCACGACCTTGTTTTTGAACGGTTCGATCCCGAGATCCCGCGCGGCGTCGCCGTCGCCCGTCGCGTCGATGAAAAAGCGCGCGCGGATCGCCTGCCGTCCGTTTTTGTTCTCCACGACGATCGCCTTCACCTCGTCCGCCTCGCGGACCGCGGCGCAGTACGTCGTGTGGAAGAACACGCGGATGCCGGCCTGCGCCGTCATCTCGTCGAGGAGGATCGTCAATTCGCACGGGTTGAAGTTGTACGACGTTCTCGGATTCGTCTCCGTGTGCCCGAGCGCCCCGCGGGCGTCGAGCCGCCCGAGCACCTCCTGTGTCAGTCCCGCGATGATCTGCTCGCGCCCGGTCATGTCGTAAAGCGTATGCCATACGTTGACGAGCCCGGACGTCGCCGCGCCGCCGAGGCGGTTCTGTCCCTCGATCAGCACGACGGACGCACCGAGCCGCGCGGCGCGGAGCGCCGCGAAAGCGCCGGTACATCCGCCGCCGATCACGCACACGTCGGCCTCTGCCGCAACGGGGATCCGCCGCGCCGGTTCAAAGATCGTATCCATCCGTTCCGCTCCTGTCGGTCGTTTTCGTAATGTTGTCTCCCCCGTCTTCGGAAAGCGTGAAGGGCGGCGCACTTCGGAAAATGCGCCGCCCCGTTCGGTCACCCGTGATGCGGTTTATTTCTTCTTTCTGCGCAGAACGAGGCGGGAAGCGCCCGCCGCGGTGAGCGCGCAGAGCGCGAGGACGACGGACGCGTCGGCGGTCGCGGGCGCGATGACGACGGGCGTCTCCGCCTGCGGCTCGGGGGCCTCGGTGACAGGCGTCTCGACAGTTTCCAGCGGCTCGTCCGACATGCCGGTCCAGACGCGGATATTGTCGATGTCCGCGGAGATCAGCTTGGACGCCTTGAAGCACATGGCGGTGTGGTCGATCGTACCCCACTTGCCCTTGCTGTCCTGCATGTCGGAAACCATGAGACCGTTCACGTACACGGTGGGACCCTTCTCTATCGAGGTCTCGACGCGGATCGTGATCGTCAGATCTTTCAAACCGTATGCATCTTCATCATACGGAATGCCGAAAAGCTGCGTGATCGCGGCGGTTTCGTCCTTCGCACGGATCGGGCACGTAGTATTGTTGTACCACAGCCAGTCGGAGCCCTTGCGGACCTGGTTGTAGCCGTCGCCGCGGATACGCATATCGACGGTGTTGTAGTTGTTGTTGCCGTCGTAGTTGCAGAGGATCGAGACATAGCGGGTCAGGTTGCCCGCGTCGCGGTACGTCACGTCATATTCATAGGTGTAATCGCTGCCGCAGACGTCCTTCAGCCAGTCATCGTCCATCATCAGGGCGTAAGAGTCGTTCGTATCTTCCGCAAGGTTGTCGACATGGAGCACGCCGTCGGAGATCGACATCTTGGCGGTGAACTTCGTCAAATTTTCGACCTTCGTCCAACCCAGCGCCAGCAGCACGGCGTCCGTGTCGAAAAGATCGAGCCCGTCGAAAGTCTCTTCGTAGATAAGCGTGCCCTCCTCAAGGACGGACGCATCAGGCGCCGACGATTGGAGTTTGCCGCCGGCAAACGAGGCGACGGTGAAAAGAACGCACAGACAGAGCAAAGATGCGAGAACACGTATGCCGGAACGTTTCATGGATCGTACCTCCAATTTCTATATGTACCCCGCCCGGCGGGGCATGATATTGATCGCGGCTCACCTCGGAAGGTCAGGGAAGGCACGTGGGAGCCGCGGCATGTGCCTTCCCTCGCGTTTTCCTCTTGTATTGTAGCAGAAACCGTGGTATAATTTCTATATGCAAAGAGAAGTATTTTCTCCACTTTTGTCATGTGAAGGGGAAGACATGGAACAGAGATACGAGTATTCGGTAACATCCGGCGGGACGTTTCTCGCCGGGTACAGTTCGTTCCGGATCGCTCCGGGCGCTCACCCGCCCGCCTTTCTCTACCCGGAGCTCAGGATTGTCCGCGTGCTGGAAGGCGGCGGCGTGTGGCAGATCGGTGAGCGTTCCGTCGGACTGGATGCAGGCGACATCGTTTTTGTCAACAACGTGGAAAACCGACGCTTCCTCCGGACAGACGCCGTCTCCGGTATCCGCGCGGATGTGTTCTCATTCACTCCGACCGCCTTCGGCGGGAACGCTGTCTGCTTCCGTTTGTTCTACGGAGAGAGAAGAAAAACGCCGGTGCGTCCGGCGGATCCCGGATACGGTTCGGTCCGCACGCTCCTCGATTCGCTCTACGGCGCCCTCGCCCGCACGCCCGCGGGAGAGGAAAAGATCGCGCTGGCCTCCTCCCTGATCGCTGCCGTCACCGCGCAGGCACTCGTGAATCTCAATGCACTCTCTCCGCTTTCGTCCGAAGTTCCATTCACGGAAAGCGCCGCCTCCGCGGTATCCGCAGCGTTGCAATACGTGAACGACAACATCGCCTCGCCGTTTGATGTCGCGGATCTCGCCGCTTCCGTCTATCTCAGTCGGGGATATTTCACGGAACTGTTCCGCCGTTATACCGGCTTCACACCCGCGCAGTTCATTCGCCGCGCGCGGGTAAACAACGCGGTGCGCCTGCTTGCAAGCAAAAAGAGAAGCGTGCTGGAAGCGGCACTCGCCAGCGGTTTTACAACCTCCTCCGGGTTTTATAAGTCGTTCGGCGCCGTCTTCGGCGTTCCTCCGACCGCGTTTCTGCGCTCTTTGACCTCGGACGACTCCTTGTCCGGTCAGCTCCGTCCCTGAGGCCGGGCGCCGTCCGAGGAGAGACCGGGAAATACGCTCTTGACTTATTTACCGATTTCCTTTATAATAATCGTGGCATCGTTTCGATGCGATTGTTTGTCCGTACGACCGGATCATCCGGCAGGATCATTCGATCACAGGAGGTAATCATGGGTTCGCTGAGAAAAAACGACCGGCCGGGCAGCCAGTGGTATCCGAAAGCCGGGCTCGGGCTGTTCATCCACTGGGGGATCAGCTCCGTCGACGGATATCTCGATCTCTCGTGGGGGATGAGGAAGGGCTTCCCGTATTCCCCGCGGATCTGCACGCCCGAGGAATATTTTGCGCTGGCAAAGTACTTCCACCCGCTCCACTTCGATCCGGACAAATGGATCGTCGCCGCGAAGGAAGCCGGCTGCCGCTACTGCGTGTTCACGACGCGTCATCACGACACTTTCGCCATGTGGCCGACCGCCTTCGGCGACTTCAGCACGCGCACCTACCTGGACGGGCGTGATTTCGTCGGCGGATACGTCGAGGCGTGCCGCAGGCACGGCATGCGGGTCGGGCTGTACTATTCTCCGCCGGACTGGCGGACGACGAGCGAATACCTTCCCCACGGCGGCTGGCACGAAGACCGGACGGCGCAGATCCCGAAGACGCTCAAGGAATACGAGTACGCCATTGTGCGCGGGCAGGTGGAGGAGCTCCTCACCCGCTACGGCAAGATCGACCTCATCTGGTTCGACGGCTCCTGGCAGCACATCATGACGGAGGATTTCATCCGTTCCTTCCAGCCGGATATCGTGATCGGTCGGGGCGACGACACGAACTTCGCCTCGACGGAATGCGAGATCCCGACGGACGAGCAGTATCACGAGAAGTTCGAGGGCAACTGGTGGGAGTTCTGCGGCCAGCTGAACAACTACTGGGGATATACGAAGGAAGACGAGACGCAGGTCCAGCCGCTCTCCGCCCTGACCAAATGGTACGCGAGCATCCGCTCGCGCGGCGGCAACTTCCTCATCAATATCGGGCCGGATCCGAACGGCGAGTTCACGCAGCTCGAATACCGGCGCCTCAAGGAATTCGGCGAGTACGTCCGTCAGCACCCCGAACTCCTGCCGCCGGAAGACTGAAACGGCGCTTCCCCGAATCAACGACGGATCCCCGCGCACGGACGTGCGCGGGGATCTTTTTGCGGGGATATCTCATCCGAAGCGGCGGTCGGTCTCGCAGAAACGGCGGAACGCTTCTTCATAGTCGGCGCCGGACGGGGTAACGGTCTCCTTCGGGGAGACGAGCCGCGCCGCCGCCTCCGCGGCGGACGGGAACGCGCCGACGCCGACGGCGGCGAAGATCGCCGTCCCGAGGCAGGCGGTCTCGCTCTCGCGGACGGTCTGCATCGTCTTTCCGGTCACGTCGGCCTTCATCTGTACCCAGAGCGGGCTGTTCGCGCCGCCGCCCGTCACGCGGATCTCCCGGATCGCGTCCGCGCCGATATATTCCAGATCCTTCCGGAGGAGGTACGCGACCGATTCCATGATGGCGCGGGCGAAATGGCCGCGTCCGTGCGCGAGCGTCACGCCGGTGAAGACCGCCTTCGCGTCCGGATCGTAGCGCGGCATGGTGGAGCCGGTGAAGTACGGCAGCACCGTCAGTCCGTCGCAGCCCGGCGGGACGGCGGCGGCCAGCACGTTCAGATCGTCGAAGGAAAGCCCTTCGGAAAACGTATCGCGGAACCATTTGAGCGCCATGCCCGCCGTCGGCGACCAGAGGATGCGGCAGTACTTCCCCTCGACGGCGTGGACGTGGCAGGGGATGATGCTGCCCGGATCGTACGGCGGGATCGTGTCCGTCATGGCGCAGATCGCCATGATCGTCCCCGTCATTTCGCTGATCCTCGTGTCGTCCGTGATGCCGCAGCCGATCGTGCCGGCGATCTGATCGAGCGCGCCGGCGACAACCGGGATCCCCTCCCAGACGCCGACGGGCTCCATGCTCCGGCAGAGGCGCGGAAGCTGCTCCTCCCGTACGCCGAGAAAATCGAGCATCTCCCGCCACCACGCGCGCCGCGTGATATCGTAATAGATCGTGGAGGACTGGATCGTCGGCTCGGTGACGAATTCCCCGGTCAGCCGGTAGAGGAGCCAGTCCTCGAGCAGAAAGATCTTCCCGACGCGCGCCCAGATCTCCGGGCGGCGGCGCCGAAACCAGAGCAGCTTGGACGCCGGCCAGCCGGCGGTGATCTCCGGCTGTCCCGTGACCTCGTACACCCGGCGGCAGCCGAACGCGGCGCGGATCTCGTCCGCCTCCGACGCGGCGCGGTTGTCCAGCCACACGACGGCGGGGCAGAGCGGACGTCCGTCGCCGTCCGCGAGGATGAGCGTTTCGCCCTGCGTGTCGATCGAGAGCGCGTCGGGTCTGCCGCACTCGGCGCTCAGCTCCGCGATCACGCGGCGGCAGACGTCGATATACTTCTCCGCGTCGAACTCGATCACGCCCGACGCGGGATCCGTGTCGAGCGTGTAATCCACCGAACGGAAGCCGAGACGGCGTCCGTTCTCATCGAAGACCGCCGCCTTGAGCGAGGTGGTGCCGACGTCGATACCGAGAAACGTCTTCATCACAGTTCGACGACCTCGATGCCGAGGATCGCGCACAGAGCGCGCAGCGCCGCGCGGTCGTCGCCGTAGGTGACGATATAATGCTGGCACGCCACGTTCTGCGCGAAGCGCTCCACGTCGGGGATCCCGATCTCGAGCGCGGAAAGCTGCGGCGCGGGCTGATCCCAGCCGCATTCCTCCCACTTCGGCGGCGTCTTCCCGTCTCCGAGGAGCACGTGCATGAGATATTTTCCGTTCTTATACACCAGCCGGGACATGGTGACCGTACCGGTCTTTAGCCGGGAGACGTTCAGTATCCCCTGATCGAGCAGCCCGAAGGCGGCGGGCAGAACGGTGTAGGCGTCGCCGTCCACCATGTCGGCGGCGACGAAGTCCGGCACGCCGGCGAGGACGCTGTGCTCAAAGAATTCATAGAATTCGAGATACCCGGCGAGCTGTCCGGTGAGCGCGTTCATCATGAGCTGCGTGACCGCGCCGAGGCTGTCGTTCTCCGGGATCGTCGTGCAGCCGTCCTCCGAGAGGAGCATGAAGATCGGAGCGGGCGGGAAGCCGCAGAGCTTCTTCATGCCGTCCACGTCCTTGAGAGAGATCGCGCGGTATCCGCGCTCCTCGGCGATCTGCTTGACGGCGAGGTAGTAGCCGGCCGCTTTTTCCATCGCGGCGTCGGAAGCAGGCTTGAGGAAATGCCAGCGCTTGACGCGCTCCTCGACGACCTTCCGCTTTTCCTCCCCGGAGATCTTCTCGTACCGCTGCTGCATCTCGAGCATCTCGAAGGTCTCGATCTCCACGCCGGTCGTCCGCTTGAGCGAGACCCCGTCGTAGAGCGTACCGTACAGATTCATGTCGCGGTAGCCCGCCATGCCGACCTTCGCGCTCCGCAGCGCGCGGGCGGCGGCGGCGGCGCGGCAGTACGCGGCGACCGCGGCGCTCTTCGTCTGTCTGCCGACGACGTCGTAGATATAGGTAAACGTATAGCCGAGCCCCTCGAACGTCGCGCGCAGGCCGGACGTCCCCGCCTGGTCCGCCGTGGTGACGAGGCGGTCGCCCTCGTACCAGCCGCACAGTCCCCAGAGCACCATCGGCAGATGCCGGAAGTGCTCGGTGACCTTGACGACGGCGTGCGTCGGGATCCATCCGGCGACGCAGACGACGAGCGCGTCAAGCGGCTCGGCGGAGAGCCGCCTGACGGCGTCCCGCACCTGCGTTTCCTCATAATCGTCCGCCACAGGATAGACGGAGAGAAGTTCCGGTCCCTCGGCGCGCAGCGCCGCCTCCGCCGCCTGGCATTTTCTCACGACGACCTCGACGGGGGTGTTCACTTCCCCGAATCCGACAAAACCGATCTTTGCCATGCCCTCATTTCCTCCGTTCTTTATTCTTCGTTATTCTTCGTTCCCGAAATCCCCCGGCGTCCCGCCGAACAGCCGCCCGATCCCGTCGAGCGTCGCGCCGACGAGGAGCGCGCCGCCCTCGTGACCGACGGATCCGCTCGATACGTAGGCGCTGTAATGGCCGTGACGCTCCGCCGCCTCGGTGGGCAGGTAGGAGAGGCACCCGTTCGCCAACTGGATGAGGAAGGTCTGCCGCGCGGCGCTCCGCGCGCGGATCTGGTTCCCGTAATTCAAAAACAGCTCGAACGGGTCGGTCGCAAACGCCAGATTCCCGAGGCGGACGACGTGCAGCTCGACCGGCACGGTGTTGACCGTCTCCTGCACCGCCCGCCGCTGCAGCGTGCCCGCATAGATATACAGCGCGGCGGAGTCGCTGTAGTCGAGGCTCGTCCTTCCTTTGAAGAATTTCTCCAGTTCCGCCTCCGCCTCCGCGCATTCCGCGTCGGTCACGCGGCGCAGCGGGAGAGAAAGGATCTGAACGAGATGACTGTGCGCGGCGTCGGTGACGATGGGACCGACGTCCTCCAGCGCGAGCGCGATCTCGCCTGCGACCCTGCGCCCGATCTTCCACGTCCCCGCGACGTCGAACATGGAGGGATCGGCGTCGCGGCGCTTCGGGGCGACGCGGATCACGTTCGGATCCTTGATCGGCGTCTCCGGCTCGACCCAGCGGATGAGATCGCGCGGACAGAGATCGCCCGCCGCGGAGCAGAGCGGCAGAAGGAAGAGCCCGCTCCCGTATTTCTCGCGCAGAAGGATCTTGACCTTGCCCCAATAGTCGGAGGAGATCACGCTGCGCTGCTCCATGACCTGCGCGGGGCAGGCGATATCGGCGGCGATGCCGGTCATGTTCCCCGCCGCGTCGTACACGAAGAGCAGCTCGATGCCGCTGTCGTTTCCTCCCTCCAGCTCCGTGAAGGTCGAGGAATCGGCGTCGCCCCACATTTTGGCGGTCCCGTCGGAGTAGCACACGCGGCGGTTCATGCCGACCGCGGCGCGCCCGAAGCCGGGCGCGTAGCCGCCCGCGGCGCGGGACGTCCACGCCTCGGTGACGGCGGCGGCGACGGAATCCGCGAGGAACTCGAAGGCGTCGCCCGGATCCATGCAGTCGTCCGAGGTGACCTCGGGGACGTAGCGGCATTCCGGCGGCATGTACCGCTTGATGATGTCGAGCGACGAGGAGGACATCTCCCCGGCGCCCGCCGCGCGGCGGCGGTACGTATAGGAATTGTGGATATGCACCGCGCAGAGGATGATCTTCCGGGGATCAAGCCCGATATCGCCGATCCGGGAGCGGACGGCGGCGCACAGGTCCGCGCTGACGCTGACGAGATCGCACGAGCAGATCACGGTCTGCTCGTCGCCCGTGTCGATCGCGAGCGCCGTCACCGTCAGCGGCGTCTCCACCTCCGCCGTCGCGCGCTCGAAGAATTCACCCGCCAGCGCGATCTTTTCCTTGGGCGTGATGTCTACCTCCGCCCATCCGAACTGGATCATGACAAGCCTCCTTTTTCTCTATCCGATGCGTGACGCATCCTTACGTTCTTCTGTAGGCGGACAGCGCCGCGCCGCTCTGCACGCGCCCGCGCAGGGGCCGCCCGCACGCGCCCGCGCGCGCGATTTCGTTGAACATCATGCCGACCTCGACGCCGTGCGCGTGCCCGGCGCCGATGCGGGGCTCAAAGCCCGTATAGCCGCTTTCCCGGACGAGATCGAGCGCTTCGGCGAGCGAGGCGTCCGGGCAGGAAAAATTCATAAACGCGTAGTTCATCACCATGTCTCCCCGACGGGGCGCGTACCGGCTCCCGGAGCCGTATCTCTCCCGTCAGTGATATTATATCATGGATAAGAAGCGATGTCCATACGCAATCTGCATCGCGGATCGATTTTTGCCGGACGCGCGCCGGACGCATGAAAAAAGCAGGACGGCGCCCTGCTTTCTCCGTCCGTTTACAGTACGGCCGTGTCGCCGATCATCGCCGTGATCGTGTTCCCGCCAAAGGAAACGGTAAAGATCCTGCCGTCCGCCTCCACGGAGAAGACCTTCCCCGCGATGCGGATATTGTCCATCCGCATCCGACGTGCCGGCCGGCAGCGGACCGGCGAGACGGCGACCGTCCCGTCGAACCCCGCCCGGATCCCGAAGAGAGCGAACAGGATCGTCTGCGCGCAGCTGACGGAGGCGATATCGCCCTGCAGCGGCGTGTCCTCCCGGTTGCGGATCATGTTCGCGGCGACGGAATCGCCGAAGTACGGCATCCGCTCGCCCCACCAGAGCACGCGCCGCAGAATATCCGCCGCGAGCGCGTCGTGCCCCGTTTCGTACAGCTGGGAGCAGATCTGCATCGTGAAGTGTCCGCAGATCCCGCCGCCGCCGTTGTCGATGTCGTCCTGATCGTACGCCTCGTCCAGCTTCGACATGCTGTGCAGTCCGCATTCCGAGAGGAATTCCCGCTCGTTCAGGTGGGAGATCAGCCCTTCGCGCTCCTCCTCCCCGATGACGGGGCTGTTCAAAAACTTGAACATCTGCACCGTCCACCGGACGTCCCGCTTCCCGCCCGAGCCGATAAACGCGTACCAGCGCGCCTCCGGGTCCCACAGCGCGCGCAGGCGCTCCCGGAGCAGCGCGGCGCGGCGCGGCAGCTCCTCGTCCGGCTGCCCGGCCGCCTTCGTCAGCTCGTACGCGCGCACGTAGTTGAGATACCGCCGGGCGTTGAGGTCCGGCATGACGCCGTCGTACAAAAAGCCGCGCCGCAGTTCCAGATGCTGCCGTCCTCCCGGTCCGTAATCGAACAGCGCGTTCTCCGGCGAGCCGTCGTCGCAGACGCGCGCGTGGAAGCGCATCCAGTCGAGCACGGTCTTTCCGTTGACCGTCTCGGAGAGGAACTCCTTATCCCCCGTGAAGAGGACGTGATAGTAGACCATGCAGATGATCTTCTCCTGATTCACCTGATACCACGGTCCGACGTTCTCCGCCGTGACCGGGTTCAGCGCGTAGGAGGATGTGAGATCGTTCTTCAGATAGGCGAGAAGCTGCTTTTTGTTCCCCTCGGCGTCGTAGAGCGGATGGAGCATCAGCCCGCCGCAGTAATTCCAGAGGTACGAGCACATGCACCCGCCCGTGACGCTCCCCGTACTGAAATACGGGACGGCGCACAGGTCCGGATTCTCCCAGCGGGAGAGCATGTAGCTCACGAGCGACCGGGTATACAGGGCGTCGAGCGCCGGGCAGTCGGAGGTGAGGCGCGGCACGTTCTCCTCGATCCGGCGCGATTCCCTCTCAAGCCAGCCGAAGGACGCGCCGATCCACGCCTCGTATTCGGCGTCCGTCGGCGCTTCTTTTTTCGGCACGGCGTCCTTTCGCCCGAAGACGGCAGAGACGTAGAAGCGATACTCCCCCTCCGGCGGCAGGGTGATCTCTCCCTCCCACAGCCGGGCGGGAACGAACAGTCTCAGGTCCGAAACGGAGGAAGAGAACAGCGCCGCCGCCGTCTCCGTCTCCACGCGAAACGAACGGTCAGAGACGCGCAGTTCGGGATCCTTTGCGCGGATCGGCTGCGGGATCGAGAACTCCCACGTTTCCTCCCGGCGCGGATCGGTGCGCCAGGCGAGCCGGAGCGGGACGGTCCGCGGCGCGGCGCGGTGGTTTTCGAGGACGACGCGCATAACGAACCGGCGCGTGCCCGGCACGACGGCAATCAGCGACCGGACGGTGAAGTCCGGCGTCCGCCCGGACCGGAGCATGGCGTTCGGGAGCCATTTCCATTCTTCCGCGCGGACGCGTTCGCCGTCGACGACGGCCTCGAGCGAAAATCCGGTGTCCGTGTACGGGCACCCCTGAAAGGATTCCGCCGCCGCCGCGGAATACGTCGGCGTGCGCACGGAGGCGACGTCGGCGCAGATGCCGAGATCCTTGTCCTCAAGGATACAGCGCTCGCCGGAGTAGGCGTACGCGCTTTCCTCGAAGCGCTCCTCAAACCGATCCATGACGATCCTCCCGTTTTCTTTATGCTCGTACGTCTCGTACATTATATCATCCGTGCGCGGGGGAAGTCAAGGCGGCCGCTGATCCGTCCGCCGATTTTTCACCGTTTCGGCGCCGGGTATTGATTCCGGCTTCATTCTGTGGTACCATATGGACGGGCGGCACGCGCCGCCGCAGTACGGACAAACGAAAGGAAACGACGATGAGACGACTGATCCTGAGAACGAAGATCAACTATTTCGCGCGCGTCACCGCGGGCGAGTCTCCGGCGGAGCGGTACGCGGCGTCGGAGCTTTCCAAATATCTGGAGAAGGCGGGGATCCCCGCCGGCGAGGAAGGCGCCGACATCCGCATCCTCATCGACCCGGGACTGCCGCGGGACGGCTATCGGATCGACATCCCGAAACAGCGGGACCGCTATATCCGCATCCGCGGCGGCAGCGGCCGCGGCGTGATCTACGGCGTGTACGGATTCCTCACGCATTACGCCGGGATGCGCTTCTTCCAGCCGGGGCTGGAGTCGCTCGGCGAGGGCGACATCGACGTGCAGGAGGGGATCGAGTTCACGCCCGTCTTCGACATGCGCCGCCTCGACGGCCATTTCGGCAACGACGACCCGGACTGGTGCGTGAAAAACGGCGTCAACGCCCGCGAGATCCCGCCGGAGATGGGCGGATACTACTACTACGCGGACGGGCGGTTCTGCCATACGATGGAATACCTGACCGGCGTCCCGCAGAGCACGCAGCCCTGCCTCTCCGATCCGGAGGTGCTGAAGAAAACGATCGCCAAAGTGCGGGAGATGCTGGCGCGGAACCCGGACTGCTCGGCGGTGTCCGTCACGCAGAACGACAACCTTGATTACTGCACCTGCCCGAAGTGCGCCGCCGCGGACGCGGAGGAGGAGAGCCACGCCGGCTCGCTGATCCGCTTCGTCAACGCCGTCGCCGACGACATCGCCGCGGACTATCCGAACGTCGTCGTCGACACCTTCGCCTACACGTACTCGCGCAAGCCGCCGAAGAAGACGAAGCCGCGCGACAACGTGAGCGTGATGATCTGCTCCTACGAATGCTGCTTCGCCCACCCGCTGTCCGACATGAGCTGTCCGAAGAACGTCGACTTCTGCCGGGATCTCGTCGCGTGGAGCAAAATTTGCCGTAAGATCCGCGTCTGGGACTACGTGGCGAACTACGGCTACTTCATCCCGACCTACGCGAACTTCCGCGTGATGCAGGAAAACATGCGCTTCTTCGCGGAGCACAACGTGATCGGCGTCTACCCGGAGGGCGCGTACAACACGCCGGCGTCCGGCGAGTTCGGCGAGCTGCGCAGCTATCTTCTGGCGAAGCTGCTCGCCGATCCGGCGATGGGGCTCGGCGAATACTACCGGCACATGGACGAGTTCCTCGCCGCGTTCTACGGCGCGGGCTGGCGGTATATCCGCGCGTACATCGACTGGTTCATCGGCGAGGCGGGGCGGCATCACGCCGATCTCGCCGCGAAGCCGCTCTCCTTCATCACGGAGGATCGGTACGCCGCGATGGAGGAGACCTTCGTCTCCTGGTGGGACAAGGCGGAAGAGATGGCGCAGGACGAGGCGGTGCGCGAGCGCGTCCGCCGCTCCCGGCTCCAGCTCCGGTGCATCCAGCTGATGCTCCATCCGGACGCGGAGCGGGCGGCGGAATTCGTCGAAGATATGAAACGGTGGGGCGTCCGCTGGCGCGAAAAACACCCGCTCCCGGAGAAGCAGCACCTCGCGCTCTCCCCGGAGAAGTGGTCGTGGTGAGCGCGGCGGAGAAAAGAGAACGGAGGGACGGAAAATGGCTCGAATGACGATCCTCGGAAGACCGATCCGCGATTTCCGGCTGGAGGCCGGGACGTCCGAGGCGGAACGGTTCGCCGCTGAGGAATTCTCGGATTACTGCGAGAAGATCGGCGGCGCGCGCCCTGCGGGAACGGGCGGCACGATCCGCATTGCGATCGATGAAGCCGCCGCTCCGGCGGACCCGGATTCCTTTTGCGTGACGGCCGCGGAGGGGTCGCTGTCGATCCTCGGCGGCGGACCGCGCGGCGTCGTGTACGGCGTGTACGACGTGCTTGAGAAATACTTCGGCGTCCGCTTCTGGGCGCCGGACTGCGAGACGCTCGGCGAGGGCGGCGACGTCCCCGCGGACGAGTATACGTGGGTCCCGGTCTTCCGCGCCCGGCGGATGGCGTTCGGCATCGGCGGCGACGCCGTCTGGTGCATGAAGAACAAGGTGAACGGCGCGTGGGGCGTCGGGTATCCGGCGTGGCACGGGAATCCGTCCGAGACGCCGATCCGCTTCACGGGCGGCCGCACGATGCACACGTTCGTGTATATCTTCGGCGGGGAACACATGGAGCTGCCGAACCCCTGCCTCTCCGACCCGGAGAACGTCCGGCGCGGGATCGAATACGCGCGCGCTCAGCTCGCGGCGGACCCGGCGGCGGACGTCGTCCATATCTCGCAGTACGACAACTGGAATATCTGCCAGTGCGCGCGCTGCCGCCGCATCAATCTCGAAGAGGGCGCCGAGGACGGGGAGGTGATCCGCGGCGGCGGGACGCTGATCCGCTTCGTCAACGCGATCGCCGACGCGATCCGGGACGAGTATCCGAAGGCGGCGGTGGAGACCTTCGCCTATCAGTTCAGCCGCCGCCCGCCGAAGACGCCGCCGCGGGACAACGTCATCATCCAGTTCTGCACGATCGAGGCGTGCTTCTCGCACACGATCGCGGACGCCGGCTGCGAGGTGAACCGTTCGCTGTACGAGGATCTCACCGGCTGGCGGCGCCTGACGGACCGCATCACCGTCTGGGACTACGTCACGAACTTCAAGGTCGGCACGGCGACCTTTCCCGATTTCGAGTCGATCAGGCAGAACGCGGCGTTCTTTGCCGAAATCGGCGTGAAGGATCTCTTCGAGCACGGGAACACCGCCGACGGGAGCGTCGACTGCAAGGAGCTGCGCGCCTGCCTTGCGGCGCGCGTGCTTCAGGATCCGTATATTACGGACGCCGAATATCACCGGTATATGGACGGTTTCCTCGCCGCGTATTTCGGCGCCGGCTGGCGGTATATCCGCCTCTATCTCGACGTCATGAACGCGGAGATCCGGCGGCATCATCTCCATGAGAACTCGCTGCCGATCCTGACGGTCGATCCGTCGTTCCTCGAATCCGTATACGATACGCTCGAGGGCTTCTGGGACAAGGCACAAGCGCTGGCGGAGGACGAGGTCAAGCGCGAGCGCGTGCGGCGCAACCGGCTCCAGTGGACGTACTTCGCGCTCTGCGTCCGGCCGAGCGTCGAGGGAAATAAAAAGTACCTCGCCGATCTGACGAAGTACAAGGTGCGCTGGAACGAGGGCGGCGTCGATTACAACGCGCGCGCGGACGTGCGCGATCCGGTATATCTGTGGATGACGAAGCCGAGCAACCGCGCGCAGCTGGAGGCGTATTATCCGCCGAAGCCGTTCGAATAAGAGATCCGTTCCGGAAACGGGCCGGGCGGGGGAGATCCCCCGCCCGGCTGTTCTTTAGTCCGTCCTTTTACGCCATATCGCTGCCGAGCGCGTACAGATGCGCTTCCTTCAGCTCGATGCGCAGCCGGCCGCACCGACCGGCGAGCCCCTCGCAGCGGAGCCTGTGCGAGAGCTCGTTGCCGAAGATCTCCCCGGAGGAAAAGATCTCCCGTCCGTCTGCGTCCTGTGCCGTCACCTTCACGTATCCGTAGGCGGAGGTGGCGTAGTTGAGGTATATCTCGTCCGACGCGAAGGCGAGCGGCTTCGTTGTGAGCACGCCGCCCTCACCGTCCGCGTACCGGGACGTGAAGCGGTATTTCGGGATCGCGTACGCCCAGACTCCGTCGTCCTCCCACATGTAGTTCTGCTCCGTGTAGATCAGGAAGCGGCCGCCGCGCACGATGATCCCGCCCGCCGTGATGAAGCAGCGCTGCGTCCACTCGTGATCGTACAGCCCGCCGGACAGCCACGCGTCCTTCACGGGGCGGTCCCAGTGCACGCCGTCGCGGGAGGTCATGAAGACCGCGTCCGAGACGCCGGCGTTGCTGAAGCCGCCGGTGTCGTAGCCGGGGAATTTCATGCGGGATTCCTGATACCGCATCGGAAGGGAGACGAGGATATGCTCGGCGCCGGGGATGGGGCGCGCCGCGTTCGTGTAGAGCTGATCCGTCAATCCCTCGGCGTATTCGTTGGGGATCGGGTCCGTCCAATGGATGAAATCGGCGGAAGTGCAGTTCTGGATCGCGCGGCAGGCGGTCGGCGCGCCGGGGAAGCGCACGTTCGGATCGAAATAGCGCGAATAGCAGCGGTAGAGCCCGGCGTGCGGATCCCAGAACGCCATGTTCATCGAGTCGAACGCGCCTTTCGTGATCACCGGGTGATCGGCGAGCTGCCGCCACCGGATCCCGTCCGGGCTGCCGAACACCCAGATCCCGCCGGTCGCGCCCGTCCCGCCGATCGCCTTGTACCGCTCGTCCAGGCGGCAGGCCGGATTCCCGTCGAGAAAAGGCGCGAAATTGTGGCACACGGTGCCGATACGGACGATATTGTTCTCCCGCAGACCGGCGTAGTCGATCTCGTTCACGGGGTACCGGGTGAAATGCAGTCCGTCCTCGCTGACGGCGAGGCAGGAGGTCTGCATATCCGTCGTCTCGCTGCGGTGCGGGTCGTTGTCCCGGGAGGGATAGCCGCGGTAATAGAGACGGATCGTCCCGTCCTCCGTCTCCAGGACCGTCAGGGCGAGCGAACCGGCGCTCTCCCACACTTCGTCAAACCCGAGGACCTTCCCGAGGCACTCCGGGCGCGTCAGACGAAACGGGGCGCCCTCAGCCTCTTCCAGAAGATAGTCGTCCGTCATCAGCTCGATCCTGTCGCCGAAACGTATCATATCCTTTCCTCCGTTTCCGTTTCCGCCGTCGGCGGATCGTTTTCTTTCTGCTGCCGTGCGTACAGCTTCCGCACGCGGAAGAACTGTGCCGTCACGCAGATGAGAGAATAGACCGAGAAGATCACGTAGGTGATCTGCTCCGGGTACGTCTTCATCGTGGCGATATGCAGAGCGATGCCAATAAGTCCGGACGGGAACATCAGCCACGTGTATTCGATGAACGCGAGCATCGTGAGGATCGAGATCAGGATCCCGAGAAGGGACGTCAGGCTGTCGAGCACGCCGTAGTCGGAACCGACCGCCCGAAGGATGAAGTACAGCCCGGCGAAAACGGCGGCGAAGGCGGCGGACACGGCGGCCCGCAGCCGCACCGACATTTTCCGAAAGCGCGTGGACTGCCCGTACTTCCTCCGGCTCCACAGGATGAAGGTGACGAGCTGGATGGGGCAGGAGAAAAGCAGCGCGTAGCCCGCGGACGCGTACAGCCCGAGATACAGATAGACGAACGCGTACAAAACCGAATTGATGCCGCCGATGAGACTGGCGTACCGGTTCGCGCGGGACTGGAGCGCGCCGACGACGAGCGAGATGTACAGCGGCAGGACCCTCAGCGGGCTCTGCCGGAAGAGGATCCCCGTAACGGTGATCGCCGCGGCGGTCACGAGGACGAGGAGGAGGCGGGGGAGGTTTTCTTTGGAGAACACGGATCTCATGGGAAGCTCTCTTTCCGCGCATATCGTATCACAAGGCATCACCGGGGTGCTGCCCGACCGTTCTGCATGCCCGTACATTATAGCACAACGTGCGCCCGAAAGCAATACCGGCGCCCGCCGGCGGGAGAGAAAGCCGCCTTTTTTCTTCGTTTTCTTTTTTTCGGTTGAGAACGGCCGGCAAATGTGCTATAATGTATAGTGAAGAGATATACGCATACGGAGAGGAGGCGGAACGCCGTGAACGACGGAAAAGAAAAAAAGAACGGGCTGCTCGGCACCGCCGCCGTCATGGCGGTCATCATCCTGCTCGCCAAGCTCCTCGGGCTGCTGCGGGATATCCTCGTGGCGCACACCTACGGGACGACGGATGCCGCCATCGCCTACGAGACGGCCTCCCGCCTGCCGATACTCATTTTTGATTTCGTGATCGGCGGCGTCGTTTCCGCCGCCTTCATCCCCGTCTTCAGCGAGCTGCTCGTCCGGGAGGGCAAGCCCTCCGCGATGCGGTACGCCGCCGCCTATCTGAACCTGATCCTCGCTCTGACCGGCGTGATGACGGTGCTCGGCATCCTCTTTGCCGGACCGCTCGTCGGCTGGCTCGCGCCGGATCTGGCGCCGGAGGTACACGATCTCGCCGTGCGTCTTTCCCGGATCCTGTTTCCCATGATCCTCTGTACCGGCATCGCGTATTCCTTCGTCGGGATCCTCCAGTCGCTCGGAGAGTTCCGCATCCCCGCGCTCATCAGCCTCGTCTCCAACTGCATCATGGTCGGGTATCTCGCGCTCGTCGGCGACCGCTTCGGCATCACCGGGCTCGCCGCCGCCATGCTGATCGGCTGGGCGGCGCAGGTCGCGGTGCAGCTTCCGCGGGTGTTCTCCCTCGGCTTCCGTCCGGCGCTCTCCACACCGGGCGTCTCGGCGCCGATCCTGCGCAGCCTGCGCATGGCGCTGCCGATCCTGATCGGCACGTGGACGCAGCCGATCTGCGCCGTCGTCAACACGCGCTTCGCCTCCGCGATGGAAGAGGGGCGGGCGATCACGGCGCTCGGCTACGCGAACCGGCTGTACACGATCCTCGTCGGCATCTTCTCCTTTGTGGCGACGAATCTTCTGTTCCCGTATTTCTCCCGCGCGAACGCGGAGGGCGACCGCCGGGAATCCCGGCGGCTCATGCGCGTCTCCGCCCGCACGCTCGTATTCATCATCGCCCCGATCGCCGTCGGGCTCGTCCTTCTCGCCGAGCCGATCCTTTCGATCTTGTTCGAGCGCGGCGAGTTCACCGCGGCCGACACGGCGCTGACCGCCGCGGCGCTCCGCTGCTACGCGGTCGGGATGCTCTTCATGGCGGTGAACGAGGTGCTGACGAAAGCGTTCTTCGCCGAGGGACGCCCGAAGGTCCCGATGACGACCTCGCTGTGCGCCATGGCGGTGAACGTCGCGCTCGTTCTGGTGCTCCGGCGCTTCGGCGTCGGAGGGATCGCGCTCGCCTCCGGTCTCGCCGTCGCCGTGCAGTGCCTCGCCAACGCGTCCGTCATGGCGCGCACGCCGGACGGAGGCTGGGCGGCGGCGGAGCTCGCCGATCTGCTCCGCTCCATCGCCGCCGCGCTCGTCATGGGCGCGGTCATATGGCTCGTGAAGCCGCATCTGCCGGGCGGCGTGCTCGTCTCCACCGTCTGCGCCGTCCTGCTCGGCGCCGCCGTGTACGCGGCGGCCGCGCTGGCGCTGCGCTCGGAGGAGGCGCGGGAACTCGTGCGGATCCTGACGAAGAAACGGGGAGGACAAGACGAATGAAGCGCGTGCTGCACTGCATTTCCGACACGAACATCGGCGGCGCCGGGCGGATGCTGCTCAATCTGCTGCGCCACCTCGACCGCGCGGCGTGGGAACCGGCGGTCGCCGTGCCGTCCGGCTCCGCGCTCATCCCGCTGATCCGGGAGACCGGCACCGAGGTGTTCGAGGTGCCCGTCGGGCAGGACCGCTCCCACGCGCGCGGCGGGGTCGCCGCCTACCGGCGCGTCATCCGCGCGTGGAAGCCGGACATCGTCCATACGCACTCCTCCCTCGACGCGCGCGCCGCGGCGTATCTCTGCGGCGTGAAGAGCCGCATCTACACGCGCCACAGCGTCTTCGATCCGCCGCGCCGCCTGACGACCTTTCCGGGGAAACAGATCTGCGGCGCGGTGAACAATCTGCTCGCCACGCGGATCCTCGCCGTCGCCGAAGCGGCGGCGGACAACCTCACGGCGACCGGCGTCGACGGAGCGAAGATCACCGTCGTATTGAACGGCGTCGAGCCGCTGACTCCGATGCCGGAGGAGAGAGCGCGGATCCGCGCCTCGCTCGGCTGGGGGGAGAACGATTTCGTCTGCGGGATCTCCGCGCGCCTCGAGCCGTACAAGGGACATTCGTATCTGCTCGAGGCGGCGCGGACCGTGCTCGCGGCGCGGTCGGACGTGCGCTTTCTCATCATGGGGGACGGTTCCTGCAAAGAGGAGCTTCTGCGGGACGCGCAGCCGCTCGGGGACGCCGTCCGCTTTACGGGATTCCTTGCGGACGTCGCGCCGTACTACAGCGCGATGGATCTTTCGCTCAACTGCTCGTGGGGCACGGAGGCGACCTCACTCGCCCTGCTCGAAGGGATGAGCCTCGGGCTCCCCGCCGTCGCGACCCGCTTCGGCGGCAATCCGGGCGTGATCGCCGACGGCGGGAACGGTCTTCTCGTCCCGGTGCGCGATCCCGATGCGACGGCGCGAGCGATCCTGCGCCTTTGTGAGGACGGCGCGCTGTACGCGCGGCTGCGCGAGGGCGCGCGGCGCATTTTCGAAGAAAAATTCACCGCCGAGGCGATGACGCGGCAGATCGAGCGCGTCTACGCCGAGGAGATGCGGCGCGTCGGCGCGCCGTAAACGGTCTGCCGGATCTCCGGTCGGACAACGCGAAAAGAAAGGAGGACGGCCATGCGCAGAGGATGGCTTGCGGCACTGCTCTTTCTGGCGCTCGCGCTCGTGTCGGCGCCGCCCGCGGCGGCGGACGGGTCGCTCGGCGCCGCGGTGACGGAAGGCGTCTCGCTGCCGGAGGGCGGCGAGACCGTCGATTCGTTCGAGAACGGCGTCGATCCCCGGTGGACGGCGGCGGAGAACGTCCGCGCGCTCGCCCGGGGCGGCACGGCGGACGGTTCCCTTCTGCTCGTGCAGGCGGTATCGGGAAAAAAGAACGCCTCTTTCACCGTCGCGCGCACGTACGCCGACGGCGAGGAGCCGGATCTCCTCACCCGCGACACGTTCTCCTTTTCGATCTATATCGTTACGTTCTCTCCCCGCGCTCCGGCGGAGCGGGAGCCGTACACGGTCGCTCTGACGCTCCGATCCGGCGGCGCGGCCTATACCGCCGAGGCGGAGATCGATCACGGCAAGTGGTATACCCTCTCCTTCCCCATCGGGGAATGGGACCTGCGCGGCTCCGTCAACGGCTATGAGATCACCGTGACGGACCACGGCGACGGGCTGGACGGCTTCCGGATCGGCGCCGTCGAGGTCTCAGGCGACGCGGACGTATCGCGCGCGGAGGCGTTCACCTCCCTCTCCCTTGCGGCGGAGGGCGGCTCCGCCGTCTTCGCCGACGGCGCGTACCGGCTGGACGCCGGCAGCGACGGCGTCCTCTCCGTCTCCGCGAACGCGATCCGCGACTCTTATGCGGCGGTCGGGAAAGACGGCGTGTACGCTTTGCGCGTGGTACTGGAGAACGCGCTGTCCGGCGGATTCGTATCGCTGTCCGTGTCGGAATCGGCGGCGGAGGTCGGCGCGTTCCTCATCGCCTCCAGTTGCCCGCTGTACGCGGGCGAAAACACCTATCTGCTCCCGTTCGACGGCGCGACGGCGCTGCGCGCCTTCCGCCTCACCTTCCGCGGATTGTACGCGGACGGCGGGGACGCGGTCGTTCTGCGCGCGGTAACGCTGGAGCGTTTCCCCGACCGGACGGAAGCGTACGCCGGGAAGCTGACGGAATGCGCCTTCACGGACGGGATGCAGACGCTCTCGATCGAGGGGACGATCCCCTCCGACACGGTGGCGCAGTATATCCGCGGCCGCATCGAAGTGTACGAGATCCCGCTGTGGGTGGAGGATCCGTCGGAGATCTATGAGGCGGAGCCGCTTGCCTCCATCAAGATCTCGACCCGCTTCTCGATGCAGATCGATCTTTCCGCCCGCACGTACGCCGCGCCCGCGAGCCGGTACGCCGTCGTGATCGCTTCGGACGGGGAGAAGATCCCGCTCGCCGCGCCGCGCTTCCCCGATCAGAAAGCGCAGGCGCGCGCGCGGACGCTTTCCGTCGTCGGGCTGTACGGCGCGGACACGGCAGGGATCTTCACCGCCAACGCCTCTTCCGTCATCGTGGACGTGTATATCGACCGTCTGCTCGGCGGCGAGGCGGGCGCCGGACGGCTCATCGTCCGGGGACGGCGGTACTTCTATCTCGATCAATCCTATCTGAACGCGCTGGACGGGGAGATCCGCTTCTGTCTCTCCGCGGACGCGGAGGTATATCTGCGGCTGCTCTGCGCTTCGGATATGAGCGCGGAGGGATATACGTATCCCTCAGAGACGCCGGCGCGGTTCTACGCCGTAAACGTCTATACGGAAGAGGGCGCGAACATGCTCTGCGCCGTCACGGAATTTCTGAGCAGCCGCTATCCGGGGATCTGCGGACTGATCGCCGGCGCCCGCATGGACCGCTTCGCTTACAACGGGGCGGACTTCTCCGACGCCGAGGCGTACGCGGCGCTCTGCGCCGACACGATGCGCCTCATCTATAACGCGGCGGCGGCCGCCGTCCCCGACGTCTACGTGCTCGCGCCGCTCGGTCACAGCGAAAGCGACAGTCTGTATACCGCTTCCGGCGCGGACGGGACGCTCGATCCCGTCATGCTGGCGGTGCTCCTCTCACGGCACATGGACCGCAGCGGACGGATCCCGTGGGGACTGCTCTATCTCTCCGACGTCGTGGAATACGCGTTCGGCCACGCGCAGAACATCGTCTCGCAGATGAAGACGATCGGCTGCTCGACGCCGACGGAATATCTGCTTTTGTGGGAGCCGGATACGGACTACGTCCCGGATCTGCTCCTCGAATACGAACAGCGCTGCGTCCAGGCGCAGGCGGCGGGCGCGCGCGTGCTCTTCCTCTCCGTGACCGGGATCGGGGACACGCAGGCGCTGTACCGCGGTCTGAAATACGTTCTGAACGACGCGGCGTCGAATCGTCGGCTGGAGGAATTCGAGGCACGGGTGCTCGGAGGCGATCCGGGCTTTGCCGGGCGGTACGTATGGAGCGATTTCTCCCGTGCCTACAGCACGCTCGGCTGGATCGCGGGAAGCGGCTGCACGCGGCTCGGGACGCAGACCGGCGACCGGATCCGCGGCGACCGCACGCTGTGCGCCGTTTTCTGCGCGGAGGACGGAGACGTCTTCACGCCGGTGACCGGCAATATCCTCTGCGTGACGGGCGTGACGGACGATTTCCGCGCCGCCCCGTGTCTCGTCTATTCGCTGCGCCTGACGGCGGAGCTGGAGACGACGCAAAACGCCTCGCTGACCTTTATCTTCGGCAGCGGCGACACGCGCGCGGAGTACACCGTTACGGCGCCGGTCGGGGAGCCGCTCTCGATCCTGTGCGACCTGACGGACTTCTCCGGCGCGGATACGGTGGACTTTTCCGCCATCGCCGTGGAAAGCGATTCCGCCATCTCCCTCGAGCTCTCCGGCATCGCCTGCTGCAGCCGGGAACAGGACGACGAGGCGCTCGCGCTCGCCTACCGCTATCGGCAGAGCGGCGCGGACGACGGGACCGGCGGGGGACGGCGGCTGACCGGGAAGCAGACGGCGCTCGCCGCCGCGGTGGTCCTGGCGAGCGCGGTCACCGTCGCGCTGCTCAGCAAGCGGAGAGAGGAGCGGACGAGATGAACGAACGACCCTCCCTCTGGTCTCTTGCCGCCGCCGCCGTCGCCGTCGCGGCGGGGTTCGCGTACATGGCTCTCGGAGAAGCGTCGCTCACATGGGTGCTGCCGGTCATGACCGCCGCCTTCGGCGCGATCGCCGCCGTGACGCTGATCCGGGCGCGCCGTCACGCATCGGGCGGCGGACTGCTCGAAAACCTCGCCGTCTGGCTTCCCGGGATCCTCGCCGCCGTCGTCGCGCTGTTTGCCGCCGTCGGTACGGCGGCGTGGTTTCTGCGCTGAGCAATACGAAAAACGAATCGGGCGGATCCGGATCGGATCCGCCCGACGTTTTTTGCCCGCGCCGTCTCAGCGCCGATGGCAGAAGCGGCCGCAGGCGAGCGTTTTCTCCATGCGGACGCAGTCGAAGGTATCGCCGCGGATGACGGCGGGATCCGTCACCTCGTAGCCGAGCTTTCGGTAAAAGCCGACGGCGACGTCGCGGCTCTCGACGACGGCGCGCGAGCAGCCGAGCTCGCCGAGCCATTCCTCCGCCTCCCTCACGACCCGTCTGCCGAGCCCCTGCCCGCGGTAGTCGGGAAGGACGACGACCCGGCCGATCATGGCGGAATGATCGTCGATCTCATAGAAGCGGCAGGTCGCCACGGGGAAATCCGCGTCGGTCAGGACGATATACTTCGTGTTCGGACCGTCGTGTTCGTCGAACTCGCGGCGGAGCGTGATGCCGTGCTGCCGCGCCATCCCCTGGATGCGGACGTAGTACGCGCCGGCCTGCTGCCAGGTCTCGGTCGCTCTGATGCACCGGATGTCCATGAGATCAGTAATTCTCGCTTCTTACCTCGAAATACGCCTGCGGGTGCTTGCAGACGGGGCAGACCTCCGGGGCGGCGGTCCCGACGACGATATGACCGCAGTTGCGGCATTCCCATACGGTGACGCCGCTCTTTTTGAAGACCTCCGCCGACTCCACGTTCTTCAGAAGCGCGCGGTAGCGTTCCTCGTGCCGCTTCTCGATCTCCGCGACGCCGCGGAACTGCGCCGCGAGCTCGGTGAAGCCTTCCTCCTCCGCTTCTCTCGCCATCCGGACGTACATGTCCGTCCACTCGGCGTTCTCGCCCTCCGCCGCGTGCAGGAGGTTCTCGGCGGTGTCGCCGAGCCCGCCCAGCGCCTTGAACCACAGCTTGGCGTGTTCCTTCTCGTTCTCCGCCGTCTGCAGAAAGAGCGCCGCGATCTGCTCGTAGCCCGCTTTTTTCGCCACGGACGCGAAATACGTGTAGTTGTTGCGCGCCTGCGACTCACCGGCGAACGCTTCGAGCAGGTTCTTCTCCGTCTTCGTGCCGGAATACGGGTTCTTTTCCTCGACCTTCTTGAATTTCTCCGCCGACTGCTTGCAGACCGGGCATTTTTCCGGGGGCTCGTTCCCCTCGTGAACGTATCCGCACACCGTGCAAATCCATTTTGCCATGTTCGTTTCTCCTTTCGGCTTTTCGATTTTTTCGTTGTTCGGGATCATGGTAAGCAGCTTTCGCGCGGCATCCGCCGGGAATCCCGCACACGGCGGATCCTTGACCCAGTTCTCGAGCAGCTCGTGCACGTTCCCGCTCTGCGGGAGCATGAATCCCGCTTCGCGCATAAGGTCCTCCGCCATGAGCCGCTCGGATTTTGCGACCGCCGTCATAAGGCGGGAAAGACCGTCTTTTTCCGTCGTCTCCGCGATCCGCCGGGCGGCACATTCCCCGTCCGCCTTGCTCTGCGCCAGATCTTCCAGCACGGCGCGCACGCGGACCGCCTTCGGCTGCTGCGGCGGGTAGTCCGCGGGGACCATGCTGATCGCCCCGCTCGGACACGCCGCGGCGCAGTCGCCGCAGCCGATGCATTTTGCCGTATCGATCACGCTGTTTTCCGTATCGGCCGCGCCGACCGGGCAGACGTAGAGGCAAAGGCAGTCTTTCGTGCAGAGGCGCAGGTTCCTGACCGCAACCTTCTTCATTCTCGGCCCCTCCCCTCGATCTTCTCGAATTTCCACGCCGGCACCTTGCAGACCGGGCAGAGCGCGGGCGCGTCGTCCCCGATATACACGAATCCGCAGACGGTGCAGATCCAGACGCTTTTGCCCGCGAGCATCGCCTCGCCCTCTTTGAGATAGCGTCCGACGAGCGACGACAGCATCCGCGTCACCTTCTCGCCCCACACGCACGCGCGTGCGGCGCCCCGATCCGCGGCCCCGTCCGCCGCCGCCCGCACGCCGGCATATCCGTCGACGTCGCTCATGAGACGCGCGGCGACGCTCTCCGCGTCCGCGTCCGCGACGGGCGGCGCGGCGGCGGCGAAGCAGTCGGCGAGCTCACGAAACAGCTTCGCTTCCTCCGCCTTGTACTGCTTCTCGCACCCCCGCGCGAGATTGGAGCAGAGCGCGGCGAGCTGTCCGACGGAAAGCTCCTTCAGATCGGCGTCCTCCGCGGCGGGCGCAGGGACCGCGGGCGCGGGTCCCGCTTCCTTCTCCGGCGCGAAATCGCTTTTCGCCGCGCCGCACAGAGGACATTTCCAGTCGTCCGGCAGCGCGTCGAACGGGATCTTTTCCTTCGCGTCGTCGTAGACGTACCCGCAGATCCCACAGACGTAGCGCATGGTACATTCCTCCTTTATCGCAGTATTTTGTTCGCGTCTTCTTCCTCTTCTCTCCCGCGCGGCGGGAGAGGCAGGAGCATGGGCGTGCGCGCCCTGTACGCGGCGTAATCGGGGCGCCGCGCGGCGTTGTGCTTCTCCATCATCGGGATGGATACGAAAAGGAACAGAGCGATCACGCAGAGGAACCCGAGCCCTTTATACCATATCTCCGGGCAGCGCGCGGCGAAATATACGTACAGTCCGCACCAGAACGACATCTCTCCGAGATAGTTCGGGTGGCGGGAGTACTTCCAGACGGAGATATCGCAGGTCCTGCGCTCGCCCGCGTGCTCGCGCAGAAAACGGTGGATCGCCCGGTCCGAGACGTGCTCGAGGAGCACGGCGCCGAGCATCACAAGGAGCCCTATGACCGACAGCGGCGCGAAACGCTCCCGCTGCACGGCGAGGAGCCCGCTGACGAGGGCGGCGTACACGACGATCGTCGGCACGAAATGCAGCCCGCAGAAGCTGACGCACTGAAAAACGAACGGCGGGTATTTTTCGCGGTACGCGCGGTACCGCCAGTCCTCGTGTCCGAGGCCGCGGTACGTGACGAGCCAGTTCGCCGTCAGGCGAAGCGACCACACTCCGACGGCGGCGAGGAGCACGAGCGCGTTCACGTTCCAAAGATCGTACTTTATCATGACGGCGAGGAGCATCACCGGCGGGGCGACGCTCCAGTAGGGATCGTACACGGACACGTCCGCCAAGATCACGGACACGGCGAACAACACCGCCGTGGCCGTCGCCGTGAACGCCGCGGCGGCGGCGAGAAGATCCTCGATCCAGAGAAAGGGCAAAACGGCGAGGGCGAACGCCGCCGCGTAGGCGATCCCGTCTGCCAGCAGCCCGCGGGCGACAGCGCCGTCGGCGCGGGCTTTGACCGTATCGTTTTCCGTCATCTCACACGTCTGTCGGATAGCAGCCGTTCTCTGCTTTCCGTCCTCCGTTCAGCGTTCCGTGCCGAGCAGCTCGAGCTCCCCGGCGTACGGTTTCATTCCCTCGATGCAGATCGCCGCGACGTCCGAGACGTCCATCCCGAGCAGCGCACAGCCGCGGCGGATGAGCTCCCGGTCGCATTTCGCGGCGAATTTTTTATCCTTGAACTTCTTCATGAAGCTCCCGATCTCCAGATCCGCTATGCCGTTCGGGCGCATGCGGGCGCACGCCTGGATGATCCCGGTCAGCTCGTCCGCCGTGAACAGGCACTTCTCCATAGCTGTCACCGGCTCGACGTCGGTGCAGATGCCCCATCCGTGGCTCAAAATCGCGCGCACGTCCGACGCGTCGACGCCCTCCGCCAGAAGCTCCCGCTCGGTGTGTTCCAGATGTTCCTCCGGAAATTTCTCATAGTCGTAATCGTGCAGGTATCCGACCGCCATCCAGTGCTCGCGGTCTTCTCCGAAATGCTCCGCCAGAGCGCCCATGGCGTACATCACGTTCTTCGCGTGAAGGCGGAGATGGTGCTCCGTCACCTGCGCGTCGTGCAGCGCCCGCGCCCGCTCGAGTGTCAGCATGGTATCCCTCTTTTCCGCCGTATCGCTGTGTTTACCTTATTATACATGATTTTTTCGGAGAATGGTACGAAAAACAAAAAATAAACGGAAAAAAAATAAAAAACAACCGCCTCCCTCACCGAGGAAGGCGGTACGGCCGTCGTCACTTACGGCAAAAGCTCCTTTGCTCCTACGTAGGTATACGTCAGGCGGGTGTCGAATTTCCTTCCCGCCGCCATCTCGGCTTTGATCTCCTCCGCGTCGAAGACCTCGAACTGCGCCCAGACCCGCCCCGCTTCGACGGCGATAAGATCGGCGATATCCGCCCCGCATCCCGCGAGCACGTCGCGGCGTTCCATCGTCCCAAGATCGAGCCGGACGAGACGGCCCCCGGTCAAGGAATACTTCTTCGTCAGGACCGGTTTTGCGCCGAGGCGCCATGCCGGATCCGCGGCCTGTTTCTGCTCCTCGCTGAATTCCCAGATCACGCAGCCCTGATAGGAGAACTCCAGCGGCACGTAGTACAGAACGCCCGACTCCCGGTCGATGTGATAGAGCCGTTTCATGCGTACCAACTCGCGCCCCGGCAGCGGGATCGCGCCGCAGAGCACCTCCGCCTCGCTCTCTCCGATCCGTCGGCGCACGAGCTCGCAGACGGTCGCGCCGCGGCTCATCATGAGGGACACTTCCGGGTCGAAGTCCCCTTCGACCGTCTCGTCGTTCGGGGCGTCGACGCGTACGTCCGTCATACGGACGTAATAGAGACAGTCGTCCCAGATCTCATAGGTATAGGCGCTCCGCTCGGTCTCGAAGACGGCGGCGCTTGTCTGAAAGCCGTAATCCGCCGCGAAGATCGGGGTACCGCCGTACCTGCCGGTATAATAGACCGCGCCGTTGTCCGAGGCGAGGAGCGTGGGATACATCCCATCCGGATCCTCGAGCACGACGGTGAGGCCGCCGAAATTTCCGATCCGCGCGACGTTCATCCCGCCGTACGAGACGTGCGTGCCCGTCGCGTCCGTCGTCGTCTCCTTCGAGTACGGCACGGAGACGTACGCCTCGCCGCCGAGCAGCCAGAAATCGTCGATCACGTCCTCCTGTTCATAGAGGACCTTCACCTCCCCCGAAGCGACGTCCATGACGCGAAGCTGGTACGCATATTCGACGGGCATTGCCGCCGCGTTTTTGACCGCGCGGGCGACGTACGTGACCGCGCCGTCCGCGGCGATCACGCCGGATTCCGCCCCGATCCGGGCGGGACACTCCAGAAAATTCTGATGCGTACAGAACGGATCGAAGCAAAGCGGGCGCGTCTCGCCCGTATCGACGGGCGTATACGTCAGGATCCCGCCCTCGACGGAATACACCGTCCCGTCGGCAAAGACCGTCCTCTGCGCCGCGAAAAACGGAAGCGTCTCCGCCGCGCGCGGGACGTCCGTCGGAGCGGGAGCGTCCGCGCCGTCCTCCGCCGCCGTCCCCGTCGTGCCGGACAGGACGAGAGGACCGGAGGGAGCGCCGCCGCAGGCGGAAAGAAAGAGAAGAAGGACGCCAACCGCACACAGAATCTTTTTCATTTTCTGAAGCTCCTTTCGATCAAACGATCCCGACCGTCTTGCCCGCGTTTTTTCATACAAAGTTCCCTGCCGGGCTCCTTTTCAAAGAAGCCGCGTTTTCCCCCTCACTCCACGTACATTTTCCGCGCGGACCACGTCAGGGCGGAGACGGCGATCCCGGCGAGGACGATCCATAAGGCGAGCATCGTCCAGCCGGAGCCGAGGAGGGAGAGGCGTGCCGAGTCGAGAAAGAGCGGCGTCCCCGCGAGAAGGGAGAGGAAATTCACGCGCTGCGCCGCCCGCCACCCGAACGCCGCGAAGAGCGCCGGGCAGAGCGTCAGCGCGGCGGCGGAGCCGAGCACGGGCAGATGCCGCGAGAGCAGTTCCGAAAGCGCGCAGACGAGCATCGCCATGATGAGCGCCCCGAGAACGCGCAGGATCACGTACACCGCCGCGTAGCCGGTGAGCGAAAGGGATCCGGCGTACTCGCCGAAGAGCGAGATCGACGCGAGCGGCGCGCCCGCCGCCGGAAGATCGTAGTTGCGCGCGATGACGGTGAAATCGACCGCGCAGGAAAAGGCGGCGAGGAGCACGGCGATCGTCCCGCCCGAGACGAGCTTCGCTCGGAAGGTCTCGCGCCGACCGCGCTTCGTCACGCGCAGAATCTGCGCAAAGGAGCCCGCCGACGCGCGCGAGACGTACTCCCCCGCGAAGGTGCCGGTCAGAAGGAGCAGCACCGCCGTGTAGAGGAAGAGATCCGCGTCGCCGGAGAAGAGCCGCCGCCAGCCGGCGTCGTAGACGAACCAGCCGTCCCCGCGCGCCGCGAGATACGCCGCGTGCCGCTCGACCGGCGAAAGGACGGCGGAACGCGCCTCGGCGTCGCCGTACTCCGTCAGATAATCCCGGTATTCCTCATACCCGACCTCCTCCCGCGCGTACGCCTCCTGCATCGCGTCCTTTATTTCGAGGATCCCGTCGATCCGCGCGCGCTCCGCGGCGATCCACGCGGACTTCTCCTCCGTCAGCGGACCCTCGAGCACCGTCATGTATTCTTTGTACACCGCGTCGGCGTAGGAGGGCTTCGCCTCGTTCTGCCGCGCGGAATACCAGCCCTTCGACGCGAGCAGCGCAAGCAGCAGCACGAGGAACCGCGAGGAGACGAGCGTCTTGAACGTTTCCGCCCGAAAGAGCGAAAGCGAATACGTCCGCTCCGTGCGCCGCGTACCGCGCCGCTGCCGCGCGGCGGCGGCGCGCAGCCGCGCCCACGCCGTCATGACGGCGGAGACCGCCGGGTCGAGAAAACCGACGCGCCTCTCCGTTCCGCCCAGCGCGTGGAGAAGGACGGCGGCCGCCGCCCCGCCGAGGAGCAGGACGGCGAGAAGAACGAGCGTCACCGGCACCGTCCCCGCCGCCGCCCCGAAGAGATCGAGTGCGCGGTAGCGCTCGAAGAGCGAATTCACCGCCGCCGCCGACACGAGATTGCAGTGCGCCGCCGCATACGCCGCGTCGAGGCGCGAGAGGAGCAGGTTCACGCCGAAGAGCGCGAGCCCCGCCGGATAGCTGAGGACCGGATGGCGCAGAAGGTTCGAAAGAACGAGCACCAGCACGGAGAAGACCGCCGCCGCGAGCATCCGGACGAGGACCGTCAGGATCATATACGTCCCGACGGTGATCCGGTACGGCGAGTAGGTGAACGCCGGGAGCGCCTGGAGCGCGTTATACGGCGAGGAGAACCCGACCCGGAGCCCGAACGCCGCAAACGCCGTCCCGGCAAAGAGGAGCGTGAACAGCGCGCTGACGCCGACGGTCACGGCGATCTTGACGGCCGCCGTCCGGGCGCGTCCGCGCCGCGCCGTGCGCAGAACGGGCAGAAATCCGGTCTGCTTTTCCTGCGTGAAGACGACGGAGCCGACGAGGATGAGCATGAAAAAGAGCAGCGCCTCCCCGATCCGGTACTCAAAATAGCCGTCCCAGCCATGCACGTACTCCACCGCGATCCGCACCGTCCCGCGCAACGCCTCGTAGCGCCGGACGACCTCCTCCTGATACTTCCAGATGAAGGTGTCCTCCCCCACGCCGACGCGCCGGTATTCCCTCAGGTTGGCGCGGGCTTCGTTTGTCACGTGCTCGAGCCGCGCGGAGTATCCCCCGGACTGGTTGATCGCCGTATACAGGAGCCGGAAAAGCAGGCTGTCCGATATCGCGTCGTCGTCGGAGTAGCGGTTCGGCAGGCGCTTCCACTCGTACGGTTCCTCTCCGGCGCGCTCCGCCTCATAGGAGAGCACTCTCTGCTCCGTTTCGTACGCGGTGATCTCCCGATACCACGCCTCGTATTCTTCGGGATCCTCAAAGTATCCCTCAAAGAATTTCCCGACCGTCCCGGCGGGGCAGCGCGCCGCGAACGTTTCGCCCGCCGCCTGCCACGCGAGGAAGAAATTGAGCGCGAGGAACACCGCGAGGAAGACCCACACGACCCGCGCGCCGAGGAGCTTGCGGCATTCCGCGCCGATCAGTCCCCCGCGCCGGCGGGATCTCTTCCCCGCCGCCGCTTCGCGTTCCGCCTCGCCGTACGCGAGGTCGATCCATCGCCCGTCGATATTGCCCACGGCGCGCATCACGTCCGCGCCCGTCAGTTTCCGCTTCATGCGTCGATCCCTTCTTTCTTCAGTTCCGCGGCAAGGTCGTGCCGCAGCCGTTTCAGCATCCTCGCTACGGTCGCGGGGCTCGTCCCCGCCGCGCGGGCGATCTTCCGCATCGATTCGCCGGAGAAATACCGCCGCACGAAGACGGCGGCCTCCTCCCGCGTCCGTCCGGCGAGGAACCGGTCGATCGCCCCGGCGAGCGCCAGGGACCCGACGACCTCCTCCTCGAGCGAAACGTCCGCCGCCTGCGCCGTTTCATCCAGCTCTTCGAGGACCGCGCTCCGCCGGAGGGCCTTTTCCGCCGCCATCCGGTTCATCGCCAGATTCCGCACGATCCGCGCGGCGTACGCCCGGAGGGAGACCGGATCCTCCGGCGGGATGGCGTTCCACAGCCGGAGGCAGGCGTCGTTCAGGCATTCCTCCGCCGTCCGCGCGTCCCCGGTGACGCCGAGGGCGATCCCGCGGCACAGCTTGCCGTACAGGCGGATGAATTCTTTTATGGCGCGCTCGTCCCGCGCGAAAAACAGCGCGACGATCTCCCTCTCGTTCACGGCGGATCCTCCTTTCCGGGCAATCTTCCCGTATTATATTATAAGACCGGATTTTTCGCAAAGTGTTTCACGAAAACGCCGGTGCGGGCAAAAAAAATCCGCCCGATCCCGATTTTCCCGTCGTTTTCCCCGTTTTTCCTAGTATTTTTCGGCGTTTCCGCCATATTTTATTGAATAATGCCATATCATATGGTATAATAGTGACAGCGGCAGCCGCGCGGAGAGCGGCGGCACGCGCACGGAAAACCGGCGGAGATAATTTGTGAACGATTTGTAAATTTTCATTTTTTTTGCTTTACCCCCGCAGATTTCGGGGCGTTTTGTTGTCTATATAAGCAGAAACAAAAATACTGCTATTTCCGGCGCCTGTGTAAATGCGTTCGTGGGGGATGCGCTCCCCCGTCGCGGCCGCGGAAAGCGGCGACCGAAAAGCAAGATCAAAAACATGGAGGAACGACCCATGAAAACGGCAAAGAACGTCCTGACGGCGCTGCTCGCCCTGCTGCTTATTCTGCCGCTGTTCGTCTCGTGCGGCGGGACGCCGGGGCAGACGACGCCCGGCGGCACGCCGAAGACCGCGCTGCTGCGCGACAACCGCGTGATCGGCATACAGAATTTCGTCGTGTGCGGGGACTACATATTCCTCGGCGGGAGCACCGCCAGACGCTGGAACACCGTGACGGGCGAGATCGTCGGGGCGTGCCGGGATCCGGAGTGCCGCGGGGACTGCCCGCTGGAGAGCGGGCGCTGCACCCTCATCCAGGTCGCGGACGGGAAGCTGTTTTTCTGCGCGCATATGATCAAGGAGCCGCATATGGGGATGCACCCGGTCCGCGTCGGCTATCAGGACCTTCTCACCGGCGAGGTGAAGATCCTGCTCGAGTCCTCATACGTCGAACAGCTCTCCCCCATCTCCGTGTACGGCGGGAAGCTGTATTATACCCGCTGGCTCATGAGGCAGGGCGCGGAGGATGTTGGCGGTGAGGCCGCGCTGGACCCGGACAATTACGAACAGCATCTCTGCCGGGTCTCCGTGGAGAGCGGCAGAGAGGAGGTGCTGCGCGCCGCCCCCGACGAGACCTTCGTCATCGTATCGGACGGGTATTTCGTCACTTACTCAAAGGAAGACAACGTCATGTACTCCTACGGCGAGGATTTCCGGGAGCGGACGGTGCTCCTCGACTTCGGCGCGCAGGGTCTGCGGGCCAGCCCGCACGGGAATTATCTCGACGGGAAGCTGTACTTCGGCGTGAGCCGCGACGCCGTCGACGACGGGGCGGCGGAGAGCAGTCTCTGCTCGTTCGACCTCGCCTCGGGAACGCTGACGCCGCTTTTGGAAAAGAAGCTCTCGCGCTGGTATCTGACGGAGGACGCGATCTGGTACTTTTTGGCGGATGAGATGCGCTGGATCTTCCCGGAGGGCTGGGAGGAGATGACGGAGGAGGAACGGGAGGACGATCCTCCGCAGTTCGACGATACCGTCCTGTACACGTGCGATCTCGACGGAAAAAATGGGCGCGCAGTCTGGAAGAACGCCGCCAGGAGGTTTCTGGACCACATCGCCGTGACCGACGGCATGCTGTACGGCGAAGTAAACGAAAACAACGAACGGTATAAAGCGACCGACGTGGCGGTCGATCACACGAACGGGCTGTCGGTCTCCGCGGGGCAGACCGAGCACTACTTCTGCGCGATCGACTTCGCCGCGAACACGGTAACGGACGTGGAGACGGGCGCGCTCCACGAAAACGCCGCGACGCTCATGCTCGCCTTTGACGAATACGCCCCGCCCACGTCCTCCGAGGGGGATCGCTTCGCTCTGGAAGAGGTATACGACGAGGCGACGGACCGGCGCGGGTACTGCATCGTCGGGCCGGGCGCCTTCAAAAAAGAACTGTTCCTCGACCTGTCAAAACTGGAGGACGATCTGCCGTATCTGTGGGACGGCGGCAGCGGCCTGCGCGGGATGAAGAATCTCGTAATGCTCACCCTGCCGGGAGGCTTCCTTGAGATCCGCGTAGGATTTGCGGACTGCCCGCTCCTCACCACGGTCAGGATCCCGGCGTCGGTGCGGAAGATCGGCTCCTCCGACGGGATCGGGATCTTTGCGGGGTGCCCCGAGTTGTCGTTCGTGTTCTACGGCGGGACCGTCGAGGAGTGGAACGCCATCGAGAAAACGGAGGGCTGGAACGACGGCGCCGCGCACTTCACCGTACTGTGTGACGACGGAAGCGTCGCGTATTAAGGGCGGCGTCCCGATACGGCAATAAGAATGAGATCAAAAAAGGAGGAATCGCCCATGAAAACGACCGTGAAACTGCTGACGGCGCTGCTTGCCGTTCTCTTCGTCCTCCCGCTTCTGTTCTCGTGCGGCGGCGGGACGCCGACGCCCGGCGGCACGCCGGGGGAGACGCCGAACGAGACATCCGGAGTACCCGCGGTATCCCTCGAAAACCTCAGCAATAAGGTACTGAAAAACATAACCATCATTCCCTGTGGAAACCTTCTGTTCACAAGTCAATGGTCCGTCATATATCGTTATAATACCGCAACAGGTACCTTCCGAAAAGCGTGCATGGACCCGGAATGTGACGGGGACTGCTCACTGGAAAGCGGGCAATGCTATCCCCTTCAGGTCGTGGACGGAAAGCTGTATTTCTGGACGGAAATGATGAGACAGCAAGTTCTGGGAATAAGGCCGACCTATCTGGGAAGTCAGGATCTCGTCACCGGTGAGGTAAAAATTCTTCTTGAAGCCACGAGTACACAGCCGCCCGGAGGCCCCGAGTTTGTGTATGATGGGATGATGTATTATTTGCGCACGATGCTGAAGCTAGACGTGGATCCGAACGATACCATGGCCGTTATGGATCCGAACAATTATGACGTGCATATCTGTCGGATCCCGATCACCGGCGGAAAGGAGGAGACGCTGCGGCTCGCCCCCGACGAATTACTCTTTGTAGTATACGACGGATACTATCTTACACGCTCTGCCGTCGACAGGTGCGTGTTCTCGTATGACATGGATTTCAAGGAACAGACCGTTTTCTTCGATTTCGGGGCGCTGGGGCTCCGGTGCGCCTCCGACGTACAGTATCTGAACGGGACGGCATATTTTTATGCTCTCAAAGACGGGGATAAATACGTCGGTTTCTACTCTTTGGATCTTGCAACAAAAGAACTGCGAACGCTCATAGATAAGCCGATTACAACATGCCGGGTGACGGAAGACGCGATCTATTACAACCTGAAAGAAACCCGGTATATGTACAAGCCGGAGGGCTGGGACGAGATGACGGACGAGCAAAAAGAAAAGATTCCGCCCAAGATCCTTAAATGCAGCGCGGAGCTGTACGCCTGCGACCTCGACGGTCAGAACGAGCGCGTGGTCTATACGGATGCAATGAGAGATTACACCGAAGACTACACCGTGATCGACGGCGTGCTGTACGGGTGGATCTACGATTTCGATGAAAAAACACACAAATGGAAGGATCGGTACTTCGGTTCCATAGACTTTGAGAGCGGCGAGGTCACGAATATCTTTCAGTGGACGAGTTCAAGAAAGAAATGAAACTGTACAAATACGAGCTTGAAAAGATATGGCAGGCGCGGTTCACGCAAATTTGAACGGTATGTAAATATTCGTGAGATATTTTTTGAATAATCCGGCGGATCGAGCAGATTCGTCGTGCGATTGTTGTCTTATTATACGGGAGGGTGTATAATCGGTGTATAATCATAGTAACGATTGCCGCCCGTCCCATACCATTCCGGTAAGGAGGCTATCCGTCATGAAAAAACGAAAGCACATTTGTCTTGCCCTTGCCCTTCTCTTCGTCCTCCCGCTGCTCGTCTCGTGCGGCGGCGGGACGACGACGCCCGGCGGCACGCCGGGGGAGACGCCGAACGAGACATCCGGAGTACCCGCATTTTCCCTCGAAAACCTCAGCAGCAAGGTACTAAAAAACAAAGGTGTTATTACCTGCGGTAGTTTTCTTTTCACAAGTCGATATTCTACCATATTCCGCTATAATACGGCAACGGGCACGTTCCCAAAAGCATGCATGGATCCGGAGTGTACGGGAGACTGCCCGATGGAAAGCGGGAACTGTTTCCCCCTTCAGGTCGTTGACGGGAAGCTGTATTTCTGGGCGGAAATGGTGAGGCAGCCTCTCGATTGGGGACACCCGGTATATTGGGGAAGTCAGGACCTCGTCACCGGAGAAGTAAAGATCATTCTCGAATCCACGAGCATACAGCCCGCCGGAGGACCAGAGTTTGTGTATGACGGGATGATGTATTACATGCGAATGATGCTGAAAGAAGACGTTGACACCAGTAATCCGACAGCCGTGCTGAATTCTGACAATTATGATCTGCATATCTGCCGGATCCCGCTCACCGGCGGCAATGAGGAAACACTGCGGCTCGCTCCCGATGAAACGATCTTTGTCGTAGCGGACGGATATTATATCACGAACTATACCGCATCTGATCGGGATGTCAACTGCCTGTTCTCGTATGATAAGGATTTCAGGGAACAGACCGTTTTTCTTGATTTCAAAACCTCAGGTCTTACCTGCATGTCTTCCGCACAATACCTGAATGGAACGGTATACTTTTATTCCCGCAAGGACGGAGAACAGAATAATGTTTTCTGTTCTCTGAAACTTGCGACCGGAGAACTCAAACTGCTCATAGATAAACCGATTGCTGCATGTCAGGTGACGGAAGACGCAATCTATTACAGCTTGAAAGAAACCCGTTGTCTATACAAGCCGGAAGGTTGGGATGAGATGACGGACGAGCAGCAGCAAACTGCGGAAGAAAAGCCGATATACTATTTGGCCGGTGCGGAGTTGTACGCCTGCGACCTCGACGGACAGAACGAACGTGTGGTATACACGGATCCGGTGAGAGATTTTATCGAAGACTACACCGTGATCGACGGCGTGCTGTACGGGTGGATCTACGACTTTGACGAACAATCGCACACATGGAAAGACCGGTACTTCGGTTCCATCGATTTCGAGAGCGGCGAAGTCACGAATATCTGGCAGTGGACGAGTTCAAAGAAGAAATGAAACTGTACAAATACGAGCTTGAAAAGATATGGCAGGCGCGGTTCCCGGCGATTTTGTTCGCCGTGTTCGCCGCGCTCAGCCTTGTGCTGTCCTACGTCATAGCCAACCGTGCGCCCAACTTCGAGCGCGCCAAGGCCGTCGCCTACGCCGCCTACGCCGAGGACCCGGAGGGCGTCGAGGCGTATCGGCAGTACATGCAGGAGACGGGGATTGCCGCAATGCGTCTCGGACGCGACCCGGAATATCCCTATACCTACGACGAGAGCGGCGCGGTGAACGACAACGCCGTGCTCCATAACCTGCAAAGCCGGCTCGAATACCTCGGCGGCGGCTACGATACGAGCATTCGCCGCATCATAGCGACCGCCGAGCGGCAGGCGGAGGACCTCGTCAGCTTCGGCTATGCGCCGGACGGGTACGAGGTGCGCGCGAACCGCGCGCTCGTCGAGCGGTACGAATCGCTCGGGGACGCCGTCACGCTTGAGACGGGGTACGCAATGGGGTACGACACGTACCTGACGAACCCGGTCCTGCCGTGGCTGATCCTTCTGTACGTGACGCTGAGCGCCTCCTTCATCTTCCGCAGCGACTTTGCGAGCGGCGCGTACTCGATCATGCGCGCGTCGCGCCGCGGCGGGCTCCCGACGGCGCTCGCCAAGCTCGGCGCCGTCATGACGGTGACCGTCCTGTCAGCGGTGACGTTCAGCGCGCTGGCGTTCGCGGCGGCGGGATACGCGCGCGGGCTCTCCTCGCCATATATGCCGATCCAGGCGTTCCCGGATTTCTACGCCGTGCCGTGGCGCGTCACGATCCTTGAATATCTCTTCCTCCACCTCGGCGTGCGCGTCCTCGCCGCGGCGCTCTACGGGGCGTTTCTGTCGCTTATCGCCTCACTGCAGACGTCGTATATCGGCTGCTTCGGCGCGGGCGCGCTCCTGTACGGCGCGAATTTCTTCCTCTTCGCCCGGAATTACTCCGGGACGGTCCCCTCGATCCGGTACCTGAACCTCGCGGGAGGGATGGACGCGACGGCGCTCACCTCCTTTTACCGGACGGTCTCCGTCCTCGGGCGGCCCGTGTCGCACGTGACGGTCTGGATCTGCGCGGCAGCGCTGCTGCTGCTCCTCTTCTCCGGCGCGGCGGCGTACTTCTTCAGCCGCAATATCCGCCTCGTCGTGCGGCGCTTCCGCCGCCCGTTCTTCAGGCTTCCCGCGCGCGCAATGCGGCGCACCGTCACGCGGACGCGCGTACTGTGCGGCGGGCTCGGCGGCGCGGAAGCGCGCAAGAGCCGCCTTATCCTGACGGTGCTCGCGGCGCTGCTCCTCCTCGCCGGGCGGGTATACACCGTCCGGAGCGGGATCGGGAACATGAAGCAGTACCGGGAGGCGATCTATTACCAGTACATCCTCTCCCTCCAGGCGGCGGAGGATCCCTTCGTCTGGCTCGATGAGGAGGAGGCGCGGCTCGAGGCGATCATCGGCAGGAAAGCGCAGATGGAGAAGGACTTCGAGAACGGTGTGATCGACCGCACGACGTACATCCGCTACCAGAGCGACCTCGACACCGCCGAGGCGCAGCGCTCCGTCCTCATTTCCGTGAAGGACTACGTCAACTATATCGCGGCGAAGAACATGGCGACGGGGCTCGAGGGGCGGATCATCTACACGAGCGGCTATGAAAAGCTCTTCTCCCTCGCCTCCGACGGCTTCTTCGCGGCGGCGGCGATCCTCCTCTGCGCGCGCGTCTTCTCCGTGGAGTACGAGGCGCGCGGTGCGAACGCCGGCTTCTCGCAGATATTGCGCACGACAAAATACGGGCGGAAGAAGACCTACGCCGTCAAGCTCCGGCTGTTCATGCTCTGCGGCGCCGCCGTCGCGGTCCTGTTCCGGCTGGCGACGGTCCTGACGGTGCGGGACGCGTACATCCTGCCGGACGCGGACGCGCTGCTCTATTCCGTCTCCGTCTTCCCGCTCGTCACTACAGGCATCACGATATGGCAGTACCTCGTGCTCGACGGGATCGCGCAAGCGAGCGGCGGGGCGCTGCTCTGCGCCATCCTCTGCGCGCTGTCCTACGCGGTGAAGACGACGCTGCCGTACCTCGGCGCGGCGATGACGGTCGTCCTCATCCCGGAGATCACGGTGCGGACGGCGCTGACTATGCTGCCGTACCTGAGCCCGATCTCCTTCACCGC
>JAEEGL010757842.1_pt1 | contig 46895 bp, 34 predicted proteins | sample 9134231 | NCBI WGS metagenome assembly JAEEGL01 (sample SAMN16246548, study PRJNA631951) | gut metagenome | biome: gut microbiome; feature: rumen; material: fiber-attached | host: Bos | place: Iran: Karaj | collected 2018-10
TGCAGAGAAACAGCTATGGTCAGGAGCAGGTTGAGAATTTCCGCAAGCAGGTAAAGGAAGCCTTCGTTCCTTTTGTATCCGCCATCAATGAAAAGAGAGCAAAGCGCATAGGTGTTGATAAGCTTCATCTCTATGACAACGGCGTATATTTCACAAACGGAAACCCTGCACCCACCGGTACTCCCGAAGAGATCTTAAAGGCCGGTCAGGAGATGTACCGCGAACTCTCACCCGAGACCGCAGAGTTCATCGACTTTATGATAGATCACGATCTCTTTGATGTACTTGGCAGAAAGACCAAGCGTCAGGGCGGATATATGACCTACCTTCGCGACTACAAGGCACCTTTCATCTTTGCAAACTTCAACGGAACCAGCGGAGATGTGGATGTTATCACCCATGAGTGCGGACATGCTTTCCAGGGATATGTTACAAGGGATGACGAGATAACGGAGCACAACGATATCACAATGGAGACAGCAGAGATCCATTCCATGTCCATGGAGTACTTCACCTACGGATGGATGGACAAGTTCTTTGGCGACAGGGCAGGAGACTACTTCACAATGCATCTTCAGGATTCAGTTACATTTATTCCCTACGGATGTATGGTTGATGAGTTCCAGCACATTGTCTATGACAATCCTGATATGACGCCTGCACAGAGGAAGCAGGTCTGGAAGGATCTTGAGAAGACCTACAGGCCCTGGCTTGATTTTGACGGTGATCCTTTCTTTGGTGAAGGCGGCTACTGGCAGAGACAGGGACATATTTTCTGGAATCCCTTCTACTATATTGATTACGTTCTTGCAAGTGTGGTTGCAATGCAGTTTAAGGTCTGGATGGACAAAGACTTTAAGAATGCCTGGGAGCACTACCTTGAGCTATGCAAGCTCTCTGCCAAAGATTTTTACGAGCCCATGCTTGACAAGGTGGGACTTAAGAGCCCCTTCAGGGATGGCACCATCAAAGAACTGGCTGACAATATGAACGCCAAGATCTTTAAATAAAGTATTTAAATGCGGTGAGATATCTTGCTGCTTTTAAATAAAATGGCTCTGATCACAATGAGTCATAAATAATAAAGGAGGAATTAGTTATGAAAAACAGAAACAAAGTGTTGTCTGCTCTTCTTGCCGGTGCGCTGGTTGTATCAACAGCTGCATGTGGCGCACAGCCCTCATCTGACAATGTGGGAACAGATACACAGACATCTGAGACTGCTACTGCAGAGACAACTACAGAAGCAGCACCTCAGGAAGAGACCGCTTCTGCAGGAAGCGATGCACCACTTGTAATCGCAAGTGATGACTTCTCAGAGAAGTTCAGCAGATTCTTCTCTGCAAGTGTTCCGGACACCAACGTAGCCGGACTTACATCTGTAGCACTTCTTGGCAACGACCGTGCAGGTGAGCTTATCTACAACGGTATCGAGGGTGAGACCAAGAACTACAACGGAACTGATTACACCTACACAGGTATTTCAGATTGCGTAGTTACAGAAAATGCAGACGGAACAGTAGATTACGACTTCAAGCTTCGTGAGGGCGTTAAGTTCTCAGACGGCGAGGAGCTCACAGCTGATGACGTAATCTTCTCATATTATGTATTCCTTGATCCTTCTTATGATGGAAGCGGATCAGTTTACGCTCTTCCTATCGTAGGACTTGATGAGTACAGGAGCGGATCTGACACACTCTTTAACCTTCTTGTTAAGGGCGGTGCTGATAACACAGATTTCACATTTGTAACAGAAGAGCAGCAGAAGAAGTTCTTCGAGACAGACCTTCCTGCAGCAGGAGAGAAGTTTGCACAGTCAATCGCTGACTACTGCATCGCAAACGGATACGCTGCTGAGACAGAGGCTGTTGCCAAGGATCCCATTGCTAACGGTATGGCTAACTGGGGATTTGCCAAGGACAACGGCGACGGAACCATCACAACAACTGCTACAAACACAACCTTTGATGTAGCAGGCGGCAAGGCTCCTACAGCTGCTGATTACTGGGCTGAGCTCCTTGCAGCATATGACAACGATATCGTAACTCTTTCAGACACTGAGAAGGCTAACGATGGAATCCTTGATTTCCTTCCTGAGGATTACAAGGTTGCTATTGAGACAGGTGATTCTGTAGATCACGTTGAGGGTATCAAGAAGACCGGCGACTACTCTGTAAGGGTTACTCTTTCAGAGGTTGACGCAACAGCTATCTACCAGCTGGCTATCGATGTATGCCCTATGCACTACTACGGAGATCCTTCTCTTTACGACTATGACAACAACAAGTTCGGTTTCGTAAAGGGTGACCTTTCACCTGTTCGTTCCAAGACAACAGCTCCTATGGGCGCAGGTCCTTACAAGTTCGACAAGTTTGAGAACAAGATCGTTTACATGAGTGCCAACGAGAACTACTACAAGGGTGCTCCTGTAACCAAGAACCTCCAGCTCAAGGTTACATCCAATGCCGACAAGGAGTCCGGTGTTGTTCAGGGAACAATCGATATCTCAGATCCTTCTGCTTCCAAGTCAGCTCTTGAGCAGATCGCAGGAGAGAACTCCAACGGTGAGATCTCAGGCGACAAGCTTACAACAGTTCTTACTGACTACAGAGGATACGGATACATCGGTATGAACTCTGAGAACGTATGCGTAGGCGGAGAGAATGGTTCAGAGGCAAGTAAGAACCTCAGAAAGGCTATCGCAACAGTTATTTCTGCATACCGTGACGTGGTTATCGACTCTTACTACGGTGAGGCTGCTTCAGTTATCAACTATCCTATCTCCAACACATCATGGGCAGCTCCTCAGGCTTCAGATCCTGACTACAAGGTAGCATTCTCAACTGATGTTGATGGCAATCCTATCTACACAGATGGAATGACAGAGGATGAGAAGTATGCAGCAGCTCTTCAGGCTTCTCTTGGATTCTTTGAGGCAGCCGGCTACACAATCACAGATGGCAAGATCACAGCAGCTCCTTCAGGTGCAAAGACAAGCTACGAAGTAATGATCGGTGGCGGCGGATCAGGAGATCACCCTTCATTCGGTATCCTTACAGCAGCTTCAGAAGCTCTTAAGACCATCGGATTTGACCTTGTTATCAACGACCTTTCAGACACATCAATTCTCTGGTCTGCACTTGAGGCCGGCACAGCAGAGCTCTGGTGTGCAGCTTGGCAGACAACTCTTGATCCTGATATGTTCCAGATCTATCACTCAGAGGGTGGTAGCGCAGGTCACTACAGAATCTACTCAGACGAACTTGATAAGCTGGTTTCTGAGGCAAGAACTGTAACAGACCAGGCAGTTCGTAAGGCTCTTTACAAGGAAGCTCTTGACTTCGTTGTTGATTTTGCCTGCGAGATCCCTGTATATCAGAGACAGGATTGCACAATCTACAGCTCAGAGAGAGTAAATGTTGATTCTATCACACCTGATCAGACAACATACTACACATTCATGGATGAGATCCAGAATATTGCTATGCAGTAAGACCCGGTAGGGTTTTAGGAATTCAAAGTCATATGTCCCCGGCGCTTGCGCCGGGGGCCATATGAGCTTGAAGACCTACATACAGTAAGGTATTCTATTTTTTTTGTCATTTTTCAGCAACTTTAAGGAGCAGCACAATGAAGAAGTTTATTATTAGGAGACTGCTTATATCTGTAGTTCTTCTATTCTTTGTATCAATGATCATCTATACTATCATGCGTCTGATGCCCACATCTTACGTGGAGACTCAGGCTATGGCGCTTGCCACAAGACCCGGATCCAAATCATATCAGGAGTGGGTAGAACAGCTTAATGCGCAGTATGGTCTTGATACCGGCATCGTTCAGGGGTATTTCAAATGGGCTTCTAAGGCAATAAGACTTGATTTTGGGGAGTCATGGTATTTCAACCAGCCTGTTCTTCAGAAGTTTTCCAATGTAATCTGGTATTCTTTTGCACTGGGACTGGCTTCTTTCGTAATTGAAATTATTATTGCTATTCCTGCGGGAATATTGGCAGCAAGAAAGCAGTATTCACTGGCAGACTATGCGATCACAGTTATCGCACTTATTGGAATTTCACTTCCAAGCTTTTTCTTTGCCACAATTTTGAAATATGTCTTTTCCATCAGGCTTGGATGGGTGGACCTTTACGGAATTGTAAGCCGTATGCATGAGTCCATGTCATCAACCGGAAAAGTTTTAGATATGATTAGGCACATGGTACTTCCTACACTGACCCTGGTGGTTGTAAGCATCGGTAGCCTTATGCGTTACACACGTGCTAACATGCTTGAAGTACTTAACTCTGATTACATCAGAACAGCAAGAGCCAAGGGACTTCCTGAGAACAGGGTTGTCAATCACCATGCCTTCAGGAATACACTTATTCCCATCGTTACACTGCTTGGCGGATCTCTTCCCGGACTTTTTGGCGGAGCTATGATCACAGAGACATTGTTCCAGATCCCGGGAATCGGATACACCTTCTACCAGTGTGTAACCCAGGGAGATATTCCTTTTGTTATGTTCTACATGGTATTTATGGCCGTGCTGATTCTGCTGGGTAACCTTATTGCAGATATTACATATGCTCTTGTTGATCCAAGAGTAAGAGTCAATTAAGAAAGGAGGAAGAGCAGATGGAAAACACAAATAACCAGAATGAAGATATGACTCTGGATGACGCTGCCAGAGTAAAAGTTCTTTCTCCGGGTATGATGGTCTTCAAGCGTTTTATCAGAAACAGGCTGGCCATCATCGGAATGATCATCATAGTATTTATGTTCCTGTTCTCTTTTGTGGGCGGACTTCTTATTCCCTACTCGCAGAGCCAGGTATTCTACACAACAGAAAAGATCCTCAAGGATTATGCGGGAGCTACGTCTATTGACCAGTTTCAGATCCAACAGAAGGATGGCGTTGAGCTTCCTTCCGACATCTTTTCTAAGACACTGATCGCCACCTCAACAGGTAAGTACGTATTTGAGTCCAGAAAAGGTGACCTGATGGGTATCGGTAATGTGGGAGAGGGCGTATATGTGATCTACTCCCTTGAACAGGTAAAGCTGCTCCTTAAAAAGAATGCAGCCTATGACGCAGCTGTTGCAGCAGGAGAGAACTTCTTTACAGACGGCGACAAGACATACCTCTTCCAGGATTCAGGAGCTGCAATTCCTGATGTATATGAGGCAACAGAGCTTGCAGTTGCAGCAATGAAGTCATTTACAGGATATGATAAGGACACAAAGTTCTCCTATGAGTTCTACCGCGGAGCTCTGGTAGCAGAGGCAAACGGTGAAAAGAGCTTTGAGGCAGACGGCAAGACCTACACAGTTGAAGGCGACGTTATTCTTGACGGCGATGCCGAGTATGCATTCCTTTCAGATCAGAACTTTAACGCAGCCAACTCAGGAGTATATATAAGCCCTGCGTACAAGAACGCTGCCATGGCAGCCATCGAGGCAGGACAGAGCTCCTTTGTATTCCCTGATGAGAACGGGGAGGACATCGAGTACGTTATAGAGAACAAGAACGGCCAGTATACCTTCAGAAGGTACCAGGAGACCAGAGTCATCGACACATATGCCAGACCTTCAGCTACCCACTGGGTTGGAACCGATGCCAACGGAATGGACCTTCTTGCAAGACTTATGTACGGTGGACGTATCTCACTTCTCATCGGTTTCGTTGTTATCTTTATCGAAGTATTTATCGGAATGATCATGGGTGGAATCGCAGGCTTCTTCGGAGGCTGGGTCGACAACCTGCTGATGCGTTTCGTAGACGTGGTTTACTGTATCCCTACAATGCCTCTTTACCTGATCCTTGGTTCCATCATGGACTACTATCAGGCCAGTGCTACTACACGTATCTATATGCTGTGCGTTATCATGGCCGTTATCGGCTGGGTAGGAATCGCTCGTATTGTCAGAGGTCAGATCCTTTCCCTTCGTGAGCAGGAGTTCATGGTTGCTGCAGAGGCAACAGGTATCAGCACCTACAGACGTATCTTTAAGCACCTTATACCTAACGTAGTACCTCAGCTCATCGTATTTGCCAGCATGGGCCTTGGCGATGTAATCCTTGCTGAGGCAACACTTTCCTTCCTTGGACTTGGTATCAAGTATCCTGCAGCATCATGGGGAAGCATCATCAATGCAGTTAATGATTCGTACGTTATGAGTAACTATGTATTCGTATGGCTCCCTGCAGGACTGTTCATACTGTTGACCGTTCTTGCCTTTAACTTTATCGGCGACGGCCTCAGGGACGCATTTGACCCAAAGATGAAGAGGTAATGCCGTCATGCAGCATAAGCGCAGACATGCTTGCATGGATGAGCTTAATGCTATATGACGGCTAGGAGAACATGAGGAAGTAGGGCGATAGCCCGGATTCCGAATGTTCTCCAGGATTGCGAGAGCGAAGCGTAGCAATCCGCATTACCTCTTATACTTATATTTATAGCTAAAGCGAATGTTTTAGGAGAAACAAAATGGCTAAGAATTCCAATTATATCTCTGCCAAGGAGTCCCGCAGGATCACCAGGGAAAACCGCAAGATCACGGCAGCGATAGAGAAAAAAAGAAACAGAAAACATATTCCGGAGAGCGAATATATCACACAGATGAAGGATCCCGGCAACTGTGTGGAATTTGACAATGTTCATACCTACTTCTTTACGGATATAGGAACAGTTAAGGCTGTAGACGGTGTATCCTTTGAGGTGCCCATCGGTAAGACTGTAGGTATCGTTGGTGAGTCAGGCTGCGGCAAGTCAGTTACAAGTCTTTCACTGATGCAGCTGGTTCAGCGCCCTTCAGGACAGACAGTAGAGGGTGAGATCAGATTCAACACAGGAGACAAAGCTGTCAATGTGGTGAATGCACCTTCTTCATATATGCAGAAGCTCAGAGGCAATTCCATGGGTATGATCTTCCAGGAGCCCATGACCAGCCTTAACCCGGTGTTCCGTATTGGAGATCAGGTGGATGAAGTTATAAAGCTTCACAACCCTTCAATGAGCGCAGAAGCAATAAAGAACCGTACACTGGAGATGCTTCAGCTTGTTGGTATTGCCAACAAAGAGGGTGTATACAAGATGTACCCTCATGAGCTCTCAGGTGGTATGAGACAGCGTATCATGATCGCCATGGCTCTTGCCTGCGACCCCAAGCTCATCATTGCAGATGAGCCCACAACAGCTCTTGATGTTACAATTCAGGCTCAGATCCTTGATATCCTTCGTGACCTCAAGGACAAGATCAACAGCTCCATTATGCTTATCACCCATGACCTGGGTGTTGTTGCTGAGATGGCTGATTACGTTGTCGTTATGTATGCCGGAAGAGTAGTAGAAAAAGGAACTGCCAGAGAGATATTCAAGGATCCCAGGCATCCTTATACCATTGGACTTATGAACTCCAAGCCCGTTGTAGGAAAGCATGTAGACAAGCTCTACAGCATACCGGGCAACGTTCCTAACCCCATCGATATGCCCAATTACTGCTACTTTAAAGACAGATGTGAAATGTGTGTAGCAAAGTGCAGCGGAGCATATCCTAAGGTTTACAAGGTATCACCTACCCATGAGGTGAGCTGCTACAGATGTGAGGAAGGGGGCGCTAATTCATGAGCTCAGAAAACATTCTTGAAGTAAAGAACCTCAAGAAGTACTTCCCCATCAAGGGTGGTTTCTTCGGAGGTGTAACAGGAAACGTAAAGGCTGTTGACGATGTTTCTTTTACCTTGAAGAGAGGAACTACAATGGGTCTTGTAGGAGAGTCAGGCTGTGGTAAGTCCACAACCGGACGTACGATCTTAAGACTCCTTGAGAAGACTGAGGGAGACATCATTTTTGACGGTCAGGATATAAGTAAGCTTGATAAGAAGCAGCTTCGGGACTTAAGGACCAAGATGCAGATCATCTTCCAGGATCCTTATTCATCTCTTTCACCAAGACTCCCCATCGGTGAGATCATCGGTGAAGCAGTAAGAGAGCACAAAATCGTACCCGACAGTGAGTATGATGAGTACATCAGCAAGGTAATGAAGGAGTGCGGTCTGCAGGAGTACCACAAGGACAGATATCCCCATGAGTTTTCCGGCGGACAGAGACAGCGTATCTGTATCGCAAGAGCTCTGGCTCTTAAGCCTGAGTTTGTAGTCTGCGACGAGCCTGTATCTGCGCTGGACGTTTCCATTCAGGCACAGATCATCAACCTGTTGAAAAAGCTTCAGGAGGACAGGGGACTTACATATCTTTTCATCTCCCATGACCTCTCTGTTGTAGAACATATCTCCGATACCATTGGCGTTATGTATCTTGGAAATCTGGTGGAGACCGGCAACACCGAGGATATCTTTGCAAAGCCTCTTCATCCTTATACTCAGGCACTTTTCTCAGCTATTCCCATGCCTGATCCGGATATCAAGAAGGAGAGAGTTCTTCTTCAGGGAGATATCCCTTCACCTGCCAACCCACCTGCAGGATGCAAGTTCCATACCAGGTGCTCAAAGTGCATGGAAAAGTGCAAGAACACTGTTCCTCAGCCCAGAGATATGGGCAACGGACATGTGGTATGCTGCCACCTTTACGACTAAAGCATCAGAGTCAGCGGAATTATTCCGTTGGCTCTTTTTTGTATTTAAGGAGTCAAGGGTGAGTCAAAAGAACCGTCCCTGTGACTTTCTGTGGCAAAAACAAGGGGGGTATGTTAAAATAAAAGTTGGCAAAAAACTAAATTTGTCGATTTAGTTTACTATTATCATTGGGGGATTTTTATATGGCAAAAACAATGGCTGAGTGGAAAATCGGCGATCCTATGATCAACGAGAATGATTACTGGCAGGACCCGGACTATAAGGCTCCTGACCGTGAGAAGGAAAAACTTGTTCTCGAGCTGGCCACTCTTATTACAGACAGATATGTCAAAAAGTTTACCAAAAAGATCAACAACAGGGATCCTGAGTACTGGATGCTGGACCTTATTCTCAACAAGGAACAGGTCAAGTTCCTTTTGAATTTTAAGAAGACCAGGGTTCCCTATTCGATTCCTGAACTTGCGCAGATGAATAACATGACCGAGGAAGAGACCACTAAGATGGTAGAGCGCCTCAGATGGATCGGTATCATCGAGCAGAACAGGGCTAAGACACCTGATAAACACCTGCAGTACGAACTGCCGATTTTTGTACCCGGTTCTGCCGAGTTCATGATGATGCAGGACAAGCTGACAGATGAGTTCCCGCAGCTTGCAACTTTCTTTAACCTTATGACCCAGCTTCCTCTGGCAGGTATTACACAGATGGTTCCTCCGGGAGGGGCAGGGATCGGAATGCATGTCATTCCCGTGGAGAAGGCCATAAGCCTTGAGAATCAGTCTGTTCCTGTGGAGCATTTGTCCCGCTGGATCGACATGTATGACAAGTATGGCATCTCAGAATGCTCCTGCCGCAAGCAGCAGGCCATGAGAGGCGAGGGCTCCGGAGAGATCCGCGGTGAGTACTGCATCGGAATGGGTGATATGGCTGAGTACATGGATGACCGTGGAATTGGTCACTATATCACCAAGGAAGAGGTTTACGAGATCCTTGAGAGAGCAGAGCGCCATGGCTATGTTCACCAGATCACCAACATAGACGGAGAGGGCAAGATAGTTGCTATCTGTAACTGCGCTCCCGGAGTGTGCAATGCCCTTCGTACCTCCCAGCTGTACAATACACCCAATATGTCAGCTTCTGCCTACAGAGCTCATGTTGAGAAGGACAAGTGTGTGGCCTGCGGCAAGTGTGTGGAGGTATGTCCTGTAGGAGCAGCCAAACTTGGACAGAAGCTCTGCAAAAAGAACGGCAGCGAAGTTAAATATCCCAAGACACAGCTCCCTGATATCAAAAACTGGGGACCTGACAAGTGGAATTATAACTACAGGGATGAGGCCAAGATCAACTGTTACGAGACAGGAACTGCTCCCTGTAAGACAGCCTGTCCCGTACACCTTTCTGTTCAGGGCTACATCAAGATGGCAGCAGAGGGCAGGTACGAGGATGCATTAAAGCTCATCAAGCAGGACAATCCCTTCCCTATGATCTGCGGCGCTGTATGCAACAGAAGATGTGAGGATGCCTGCACAAGAGGAACCATTGATCAGCCTCTTGCTATTGATGAGATCAAGAAGTTCATCGCATCACTGGATCTTAACAGGGATAAGAGATACATCCCTCTTTGCGAGAAGCATGACGGCGGCATGTGGAGTGATGACTATAAGGTTGCTGTTATCGGAGGCGGTCCTGCAGGTCTTTCTGCAGCATATTTCCTCAGACAGAACGGATATCCGGTAACTGTCTTCGAAAAAGAAAAAAGACCCGGCGGAATGCTTATGAACGGTATTCCCAGCTACAGACTTCAGAAGGATATCATAGAGTCCGAGATAGATGTTATCCGCCAGATGGGTGTTGAGTTCAGGTGCGGAGTTGAGGTTGGCAGCGATATCACCATACAGCAGCTTCGTGATGAGGGCTACAAGGCATTCTTTATCGCTATAGGTATGCAGGGCGGAAGACTTGCCGGCATTCCCGGTGAGGATGCTCTTGGTGTTCAGACAGGTGTTGACTTCCTCAGGAACATCAACCAGGATAACAGCATAAGGCTTGCGGGCGAGACTGTAGTCGTTGGCGGTGGTAACGTGGCCATAGATGTTGCAAGAACAGCTGTAAGAGCAGGAGCTTCCAAAGTTACCATGCTCTGCCTTGAAGGCCCTAAGGAGATGCCTGCAGCCAGAGATGAGGTGGAAGAGGCCAAAGAGGAAGGCATTGAAGTTAAGAACGGCTGGGGACCTAAGGAAGTAGTTGTGGAGAATGGCCATGTCAAGGCTGTTATCTTCAAGAAGTGTGTCAGCGTATTTGATGAGCAGCACAGATTTGCACCTAAGTATGATGAGAATGAGACCATGGAGATACCCTGTGAGAATCTCCTTCTTTCCATTGGCCAGTCAGTTCAGTGGGGGGATCTGCTTAAGGGTACTAAGGTTGAGCTTAACAGGAACGGCACTGCAAAGGCTGACGGCCTTACAAGACAGACGGCAGAGCCTGATATCTTTGTGGGCGGCGATGTGTTTACCGGTGCAAAGTTTGCCATTGATGCCATAGCAGGTGGAAGAGAGGGCTTTGTTTCCATCAATCGCTTTGTGCACAAGGGCAACAGACTTGATCTTGCAAGGGACAGAAGAGAGTTTACAGAGCTGGATAAAAAGGACATTAAGGTAGAGAGCTTTGACAATGCCAAGAGGCAGATACCGGGCAGAAAGGCAGGAATAGCCCGGGATACCTTTGAGGATCTTCGCCTTACTTTCACAGAGGAGCAGGTTAAGACCGAGGCTGCAAGATGCCTTGGATGCGGAGCAACTACAGTTGATGAGAACCGCTGCATCGGCTGCGGACTGTGCACCACCAAGTGCGAGTTTGATGCAATCCATCTTACAAGGGATGTTCCTGCAGCAAGCACTATGTATAAGGCAGAGGACAAGTTCAAGGCTATCGGGCCCTATGCTGCTCAGAGAGCAGGTAAGATCGTTATCAACAGGATTAAAGGTGGCAAGTAATGAAGAGAGTTTTTAAAAGAGCTTTTGTTGTATTCCTTTCGACAATACTTTTATCCGCATCTTTATCCGGATGCTCATCCAAAAAGGATAAGGACGGAGCCCAGGAAGCAGCAAAGGGCTTTATGGATGCGATACAAAGCGGCTCCCAGGAAGGAATCAATAAGTATTCGTCAGACGAGGTGGCAACCGGAGAATTCGTGAGGCTGTATGATGAGGACAGTCTCAAGGAGGATCTTGAAGCCGGCCTTGGAGATACCAATATTTCGGAAGAGACCCAGGCAAGACTTGATGCGTTCTGCTCCAGATATGGGGATATGATGGAAGAATATCAGATCACCGATGTGGCAATTGGAGATGATGGTACTGCCACTGCATATATAACCGTCAAGAACAGCTTTCCCTTTGATGTGGTAAGCAGCAAGGAATCTCAGGATAAGGTATCTTCGGTTCTTACTGCTTACAATGAAGACAATGAGGAAGTTCTTCAGAACATTATAGAGGAACAGGGCGAGGATGCTGCAGTAGAGAAAGCCAGCAATGATATGCTGATCCTTATACTGGACACCTATGAGGAAGAGATAGCATCTTCTGAGCCTGTGACCTATATGCTGGCCCTTACTCTCAACAGGAATGAAGAGCTGGGGGACTGGTATGTATCAGCAGTGCAGAGCTATGACAGTTCCATTGCGGGGACAGGTGCTCCCGCAACCAAGACAGACACCTCGGCTACTGGTGACTGACAGTTCAAAAACTTTATATCAAGGAGGTTATTAAATGGTAGTTCTTTTCAATGAGGGTGTAGTAAAAGAAGTGATTTCCGCAGAGGTTAAACCTATGGATGTGGGAGACGGCAAGATTATCGGAACCCAGATCACCTTTGTCCTTCTTGGCGGAGACAAGCTGGATTACATTTATAGCCAGAATGTTCCGATAGAAGAGTCGGGACAGAGAGCAATAGACTTTGTCAGAAAGCTTTATAATGATGGCAGGGCAGATTTTACCCGCGAGCCGGTTGAGATGCTCTGATACTTGAAATAAAGTAAATATCACAAAAGAAAAGGTCCTGAGTCACATGTACTCAGGACCTTTAATATTGCTGCTGTTCGTCCATCAGGATTCTCCATTCTATGATCAGCGCTTGCCTAAACGGCCTTGGTTTTTGAGTTCAATAAGCAGATCGAAAACAACCCCCAGTGGTAATCCGGTAATATGTGCAACCTTCTCCGGATCCGGATAATATTCATTGCCACAGTCGTGTAGAATGCAGTCGATAACTTCCATCTTGGCATCACATGTAGCTGTCATACACCTTCTTCCTCCTTTCGCAAATTGTATAAATAATTAGATGCAGAAATATCCTGCTACTAAGTATTATAACGGATGTTACGGCCAAAATATAAGGCTTTTGTATGAAATTTTAGAAAAATTTATTAAAAGGAGGCGTTATTTTGTGCTTTAGAGTGGAGCTCCACCAGCTCGTTGGCCTGTGCAAAGATGTTTCCGAGAATTGTTTTAAATTCATCAAATTTTACAGCGGCTTCATCGGAGTTCTTAAAGCTCTGCTCAAGAAGTGATGCAGCCTTCTGATTGGCGGATGAGAGCGATGAAACGGCTCCGCTGATCTCGATGGTGGAGCTTATCATGGAGTCTATCTGCTCCTGGGCACTGCTGTAGTGGGAGAGTACCTCGGTTACATTTTTCTCCATATCCTGTATGTTATAGCTCACCCTGTCCACCATTTCTCTTTGCTGGGAGATGGATGCGGCGGCAAAATCAGTGCTGTTTGCTATGTCCTGAACGCTGGCTTCAAAGGAGGCGATTATACCGGAGATCTTGTCGGCAGCGATCTTGTTCTTTTCACCGAAGGTGCGAAGCTCTCCGGCAACGGCAGCAAGCTTTGTGCCTTCGTTACCTGCCTTGGAGGCCTCTATACTGGCGTTGAGTGCCAATAGCTCTGCCTGTTTGGACATGGCGGCAAAGGCCTCCACCAGCTTCTTGACGTTGTCCACCTTGATGATGAGGGCCTTGGCCTTCTGGGTGGAAACCTGCATCTTTTCTGATACTGATCTGTATCTGTCACTGAGATCATTTACCGAACTTAAATTGTCCCTGAGGGCTCGCTGTATTCCGGCAGAAGCAGAAACCAGATCCTCACGTTCACCGGAGACCGTTTTCTCTTTCTCTCCGACCACCTGTATCCTTCTGGTCTGAACATTGATGACGTTGTTGTTGTCCTCAATACTGGTCTTGGCGTCGTTTAGAACAAATTTCTGGGAATCCATCAATGTGGTGAGACCGTAGAGACTGTCCTTGGATTCGTCAATGAGAGAGGAGATGCTGCCTGCGATGTCTATCATGGCAGTACCTGCTTCCATGGTCTTCTCGGCATCGACACCAACGTAATAATCGTTCTCACTCTTAAAGGCCTTGAGGTACTTGATTACGTAGAGACATGAGGCAAAAGAGAGAATGAGAATGGCAAGGCCTGAGACCTGGGACAGACTTAAAGTCCCCTTGAGGTAGATGTCCTTGCCGCAGCCGATGATATATGCAAGACCCATGGCAAATATGATCTTGTGACAAAGATTGCTGTCAAGATAGATCACGCTGCACAGCAGCACGGGAAATGCAAAGGAAAAACTCGATGGCGTGTCAGAAAGGATCACCAGCATCACGTAAAAAAAGGTGGAGCCGCCGATGATGAGAGTTGCCCCCTTCTTGCCGGTGGGGTGCTTGAAGCTGCCGTTCATGGTGATGATGCCCGCTATGAAGCCGCTGAGGATTATGATAAGTCTCTGGATAGTAAAGCCGCTTGTTATGGCGTGAATCACAGTAAAGACGATAGCTGTGGCAATGGCCACGATCATTATGTAAAAGCATTTGATATTAGCTTTTTTATATTGTTCCGCGTTCATGAATAGTTGTTCTCCCGGTTACTTTTTTTCATACTATACACAAACTAATTTTATCATATCTATGTGAGGTTGAAGCAAGAAATCTGGGTGCAGTAGGACAATTTTAAGTAATTTTAAATTCATCTATTTTTATACTTTTTTTAGATTATGACCGGCCCGGATATAGTAGAATATAAATGACGCGGATTGTTTTCGGTAAATTCGGTCAATTTGTTTTTAATAATATGAGAATGGAGAGGGAAAACAGATGAAGAAGATGAGCTTGCGCGTTAAGATGCTGCTATGTATCCTGCCGGTCATGGCCATAGCTATGATCATTCTGACTTACATTGCAGCAACACAGAGTAAGGCTTCTATCAGGGAGGCTACATCAAAACAGATGGAGCAGTCTGTTGCAGCCAATGTTAATGAGGTGGTAGGCAATCTGGATGTCATCAAGAATACCTGTGTCAATATCACGGAGATGATCACGACATCGTACAAGTTTGTGACAATGGAGAACTACGCAGGTACTCTTTCTGCGATCATCAGTGAGAATGACTCGGTTCTTGGTGCAGGTATCTGGTTTGAACCCTATGCATTTGATGAAAAAGAGATGTATATAGGACCTTACTGGTACAAGGATGGCGGCAACATCGTTGAGACCTGGGACTACAGCAATGCTGATTATGACTACTTTAATCAGGAGTATTACACTAACGCCAAGGCGCTTTCAAAGGGGCAGGCTAAGATAACCGATCCTTATTATGATCCCACATCCGGACTTATTATGGCCAGCTGCTCAGCTCCCATTTATGACAACGGAAAGTTCGTGGGCTGCGTAACTGTTGATATGGAGCTCACCGGAATCCAGAACATGGTAAGATCTGTACAGATCGGTAGAACCGGAACAGCCATGCTCACAACCGCAGATGGTACATACATCTATACACAGGATGATTCAAAAGTACAGAACGCTGTAAAGATCACAGCAGATGACAATGCTTCACTGGCATCAGCAGCAGGGGCAGTAGTAGCAAGCAATTCCAATTCTGTAGAAGAGGTATACTTCACAGAAGGAAATGATACCATAATGCTTCTCTATACATCCATTCCTGATGTAAACTGGAAGGCAATGATCAGAATGTCCACCACTGAAATGGATGAGTCTGTGAAAAAGCTTACCAACCAGCTGGTTATCATCTGTGTAATTGCTCTTTTGATCGGTGCGCTTATCATTTATGTATTCGTACTCAGTATCTCCAAGAGCATCAATAACGTTAAGGCATTTGCAGGATCTCTGGCAAGCGGAGACTTCACTGTAAACAAGATCGTATCAAAGAGCGGAGATGAGCTCGGACAGATGAGCGATTCCCTCAATAATATGTTTGAGAACAACAGGGATGTTATCAGCAAGATCTCAGATGGCTCGGTTCAGGTATCTGAGACAAGTACAGGCCTTGCAAATATGGCCAATGAACTTTCCAGTCAGTTCAACAGTATTCAGGGTAATATCTCAGGTGTAAATGATGCCATGATGTCATCAGGTGCAGCTACTGAGGAAGTAAATGCTTCCGTAGAAGAAGTTAATGCATCCGTTCATCAGCTGGCAGCTGAGACAGAGAAGACCAGTTCCGAAGCTGCTGATATCAAGAGCAGGGCAAGGGATATTGAGAAACAGGCCGGCCAGGCTTATGACTACGCTATCAGCATAGCAGAGCAGAGAGAGTCAGATCTTATCGAGGCCAACGAGAAGGCCAAGGTTGTTGACCAGATTGGAACTCTTGCAGATACCATCGCAGAGATAGCAGACCAGATCAACCTCCTTTCACTCAACGCATCTATCGAGGCTGCAAGAGCAGGAGATGCAGGTAAGGGATTTGCGGTTGTTGCTTCTGAGATCAACAAGCTGGCAAGCAGCACATCAGAGGCTGTAGAGCAGATCAGGGATACCATCGACGGAGTACAGGAGGCATTTGGAACACTTTCAAGTTCATCCGGAGAGCTTCTGGCATTCATCAAGGATACCGTTACTCCTGATTATGATAAGTTTGTTACAGTGGCCAAGCAGTATGGAAACGATGCAGATTCCTTTGGCGGATCTTCTGAGAATATCGCACAGATGGTTGAGAACATCAGAGCATCCATGGAAGAAGTTTCCAAGGCAATCCAGAATATCGCAGAGTCCACACAGGATACAGCAGATCTGTCCAGCAGAGTGAACGACTCCGTAATGGCAGCTGCAGATGTGGTAAGCAACGTAAACGACATGTCCAGCAAGCAGGAAGAAATTGCCGGAACACTGGAAGAGATTGTCGGAAAGTTCAAACTCAGATAAAAGAGATGAGGCAAAAAGAGGCCCCGGTGATGAAGATCACCGGGGCTTTATTATTGATAGCTCATTATATCAGAGTGTATCGTTTCTCTTGATGTACTGCGGAGCGTTGGCATCGCCGCGGATATTCTTGGCGTGTATGATGTGTGCCCACTTGTCCACAATGGCATTTTCAATATGGACGCCTTCCTCGATAACGGCGTAGGCCATTATGATGGAGTTCTTGATCACTGCGCCCTTCTTGACAACAACACTACGTCCGATTATGGACCTGTCAATGGTTCCCTCAATGAGACAGCCGTTACTTACAAAGGAGTCGGTAACCTTGGAGTTCTCATAGTACTGGGTAGGGCAGGAGTCTGTGGTCCTGGTGTAGATAGGCCATTCTGCCTTGAAAAGGTCGCTGGCGATATCGTAATTGATCAGCTCCATTGAAGCGTTGTAGTAATCCTCAAGGCTTGTAAGGGTTGCAAAGTAGCCCTTGTGCTGATAAGCTCTTACATCCATCTGCTTGCACATGATGTTCACAATGTCAGCTAAAGTGTACATTGATGACATCCAGCTGGCGTCCTTGACCAGTTCTACAAAGGTGTCACGCTTCATGCAGTAGGTGTCCATAAGGATGTTCTTGTTGTTGGCAGTACCAAGGTTCTTGTCAATTGAGGAAACACCCTTTTGTCTGTTGACTGAGATGGTGTGACAGTTCTTGAAGTACTCCCTGGCATTGTCTACCTTGTGGTAGAGAAGAGTGATATCTGCTCCGGAAGCAATGTGTGCGTCAAGGAGCTGCCTGTAGTCCTGCTTGTAAACCATATAGCTGGGAGCGATGATCACGTATTCCTGATGCATCCTCTGGATGATATCAAGGTTCTCATAATAAGCGTTGATATCATTGTTGTAAATTGAGCGGGAAGAGGAGTTCTCTGAGAAGAGAAGCTGTATCTTGCCGCGCTTACTGTTGATGTTGTAATGTCTTCCTGATCCTACATGCTCTGCGATGGATCTGGGACGGGAGCGGACATAAACCTGAATCCTGTTGATGCCTGAGTTGCTCATGTTGGAGATGGGGAAGTCGATAACTCTGAATCTGCCCAGGAATGAAAACGCTCCTATAGGTCGGTAATCATGAAGTCCCTCTACATGAATGGTGTTGTCTGCGGAGGATACTATTCCAAATGCACTAGCTGCCATTACTTTGTACCTCCTTTCACATTCTTGGCTACAAGTTCTATGCTCTCGCTGTCCTTGCTGCCGATCTTGGCCTTCTTGCCAATGCGGACATTTTCTGCTACAAGAGCTCTTGTGACAACTGCGTCTTCTTCAACAACAACGCCGGGCATCAGAACTGAATCCGTGACCTTGGCGCCCTTGGCGACAGAGGCGCCGGTGAAGAGAACAGAGTTGGTAACAGAACCCTCGACTCTTACGCCCTGTGTCATATATGCGTTCTTGACCTTGGCCTCCTTGCCGATGTACTGAGGAAGAGTAGAAACATCCTCGGTGTAGATCAGCCATGAGGAATCATTGAGGTTAAGGGAATTCTTGGGATCAAGAAGGTCCATGTTGGCTTCCCAAAGGGAGTCGATGGTTCCTACATCCTTCCAGTAGCCCTTGAACTCGTAAGCAAAGAGCCCCTTCTTGTCAGCCAGCATTCTGGGGATGATATCCTTACCAAAGTCGTGGTTGGAATCAGGATTCTTCATGTCCTCAACAAGGAGCTTTCTCAAAGTCTTCCAGGTGAAGATATAGATACCCATTGATGCGAGATTGCTCTTGGGCTTGGCGGGTTTCTCCTCGAACTCAACAATACGGCCATTGCCGTCTGTGTTCATGATGCCGAAACGGCTGGCTTCCTTGAGAGGAACGGGACGAACAGCGATGGTAGCCTCTGCGTTCATCTCCTTGTGATAGTCAAGCATCTGGGCATAATTCATTTTGTAGATGTGATCTCCGGAGAGGATGAGAAGATACTCCGGATCGTAGGTATCGATAAAATCGATATTCTGAGAAATAGCATCAGCAGTGCCGCGATATACATCGAGACCCTCATCAGCCTTTTCGCGTGGAGTCAGCACATAGACGCCGCTGTCCTTGGAGTCAAGACCCCAGCGACCATCCTGTGCAACATAACTGTTAAGAAGCACCGATTCATACTGTGTAAGGACACCGACTACATCGATGCCACTGTTTGCACAGTTACTAAGCGGAAAATCGATGATACGATATTTGCCGCCATAAAAAACTGCAGGTTTGGCGACTTTGGTGGTCAGGTCTTTAAGCCTGCTTCCACGACCGCCTGCCAGAATCATAGCTAACATTTCATTCTGAGCCATACAATGGTCCCCCTCTATATGATGTTGGTAGAAATAACCTATATTATATGATATAATGCTTGAGAACTTTTATCAAGCGTGAAAGGAGCATAGTTTATAGTGCTTTCAGTAATAATTCCTGCTTATAATGAGGAACAGATGATCCCCAAGACCATATCTGTTATAGACGGGATACTTGCAGATGCAGGAATAGATCATGAACTTCTTTTTATAAATGACGGATCCTCAGACAAGACCTGGGATGAGATAGAGGAAGGTGCCTGGAGAACAGGCAGCGTAAGAGGCGTCAGCTTCTCCAGAAACTTTGGCAAAGAGTCAGCCATATTCGCCGGTATTGCAGAGGCTAAAGGCGATTGCTGCGTGGTGATCGACTGTGACCTGCAGCATCCACCTGAGAAGATTGTTGAGATGTACAGACTCTGGGAACAGGGTTATGAGATAGTAGAGGGAGTCAAGACCAGCAGAGGTAAGGAGAGCGGTCTTCACAAATTTGCCGCCAAGAGCTTTTACGATATAATGTCCGGCGCGGTGGGCTTCGATATGTCAAGGGCTTCGGACTTCAAGCTCCTGGACAGAAAGGCCATGAATGTTCTTCTTAACATGAATGAAAAGAATGCATTCTTCAGAGCTCTTTCCTCCTGGATCGGATTTAAGTCCACAGAGGTTGAATACGATGTGAGGGAGAGAGAAGCAGGTACTTCCAAATGGAGCACCAGATCCCTTATCAAATATGCTCTTACCAACATCACATCTTTTACATCAGCGCCAATGCAGCTGGTTACTATCCTGGGGATAATTGTTTTCATAGTGGGGCTTTGCTCCAGCATTGAGGCACTGGTCAGGTTCATTCAGGGTACTGCCCAGGAAGGCTTTACCACGGTCATTATACTGCAGTGCTTTACGGGATCGTTTATCATGTTCGGGCTTGGAATAATCGGATTCTATATTTCCAAGATATATGATGAGGTTAAGGGTAGGCCGAAATATATTATTGATAAGACGGTGTAAAGGGGTTCGTTATCATCGGAATTTTATAAAAAAATAATATTATTATCCGATATGAAGAGGTACAATATAAGTAAGTGGTACTATGTCTTTTTGCAGCGCGAAAGGAGAAAACTATGCTTGCTACATTGATACCTCTTTTTGATGACAAAATGTTCGTATGCGCATATTCAGTTTTTGCGCGCAAGGAGAACCTTTTTCTGCATCCGGACCTGATGGCGGGAGCAAGATTCGACGGCGCAGGAACTGTACATGAGCTGGAGGTTGTCAGCAGCATGGGAGTATCGACCCTTTCCGGAGGCAAAGAGGTATTTGTACCTGTTAACCAGTTTTCTCTTTTTGCGGAGATATCACTTCAGTGTACAGTCCCTGCGGACAAGGTAGTTCTTTTGATGGACAATACCATACAGCCCACTGAAGAATATGTGAAGAGGGTAAAAGAGCTCAAGGAGCAGGGCTACAAGATGGCCATCAGGAAGCTGCCCATCAGCAGCTTTGAACCCTATAAAGAGATAATTTCAAAATGTGACTATATTCTTTTGGACCATGTCAAGATCGACATCTCCAAGGCCAAGATATATTTCAAGAGACAGTATCCCGGTATCAAGCTCTGCGCTGTAAATGTGGACACACAGGAGCAGTACGACGAGCTTATTAAGGACGGCGGATATGACCTCTATGAGGGCAGCTTTTTCAGAATGCCTTTAAAGAAGTCTGAGACAGATGTCAGCCCCCTTAAGGTCAACTACATTGAGCTTTTAAATGTGGTCAATGCACCGGATTACGACCTTACTGATGCGGCAGATGTAATCGGTAAGGACCCTGCTCTTGTTATCTCGCTTTTGGAGATCGTCAACAGGATGGCCCTCAATTCTGAGATCACCTCCATCAGGCATGCGGCAGCCATGCTGGGCCAGAAGGAGCTGAAGAGATGGATCAATACCGCTGTTACCAAGGAGCTGTGCGCAGACAAGCCCAGTGAGATAGTAAGACTTGTCATGATCAGGGCTAAGTTTGCAGAGAACCTGGCCAAGGAATTTGATCTGGGAATGCAGGGGCCGGAGCTGTTTATCATGGGTCTGTTCTCGGCACTGGATATCATGCTTGGCACCACCATGGAGGAAGCTCTCAAGATGGTCCAGGTATCCAAGAACGTCAAGGAAGCTCTTTTGGATAATACAGGGGATTTTGCAAAGGTGCTTGAATTTATCAGGCGCTATGAGGATGCTGACTGGACAGAAGTATCAAGACTTCTTGTCCTTGACGACATCAATATGGATAATGTCTACGCTTCTTACCTTGGAGCACTGAGATGGTATCGTGACCTTATCCCAGCATAAAAGGCAGATTCCATGAGGATATTTTATGAATGCTGCAGAAAGTATAGGAAGCTCTATTACTTTTAATCTCGCTGCCGTGATAATCGGACTGACCTGCCTTTTCTACACTCTGGTTATCAAAAGGAAGCTGAAATTAAAGAATAGGTTATTTCTTGCAAACCTACTAATTGTAATCATCAACGCAGTTACCGTTATCGGCGGAGAAGTGTTAAATCACAGTGAGCTTTCCTTTGGAGGCAAGCTCATTGCATTTAATGTGCTGCAGTTTATCTATTATTTTACCCATTATGCCATCGCGCCCTTTTTTGCGCTGTATATTGTTCTTGTCTGCAATGTGTCTTACAGGTTTCCTGATAAGGCACGTTTCTTTATAGTTCTTCCGTTCTACCTTCTGGAGTTGCTGGTGCTGTTAAACCCCCTGACACACGTGGTATATTCCTATGACTCGAATTTTGTACTCCACAGGCATATAGGTGTTTTCATTGCGTATATAGAAGCGGGGTTCTATATTCTTTTTGCCCTGATAGCCCTGTTCCTTTACTGGAACACCTTAAACGGCCTTAAGAAGATTGCCCTTGTCTATTTCTTTGTAATTGTGATCATAGGGACACTGGTCCAGATGCTGGCACAGGATATCAAATGCGAGCTCATGTGCGAGGCTATAGGCCTTATGGGCATAATGATAGTGCTGGAAAACGATGATGACAGACTTGATCTTACCACAGGCGCACTGAACAGAAATGCTTTTTCCAAGGATGTTTCAAGTTACTTTAAGTACGGCAGGAAGTTCTGTGTGATCTGCATCAGAATGGTCAATGCCGACGTCTACAGGAAGATCACAGGTTATGAATCCTTTGAAAAGATCCTGTCCCAGATAGTTGCCTTTTCCGGGGATCAGAACAACAGGATCGATGTGTACAGGTCTGCGGCCGACAGCTTTATGGTGCTCTGTGCGGATATTGGTTTTGACAGGTCCAAGATCATCGCGGAGAACATATATAGCAGATTCAGAAAAGAGTGGATCGTTGAGGATAACAAGATCTTCCTCAAGACCAATATCCTTCTTGCTGAGTGTCCCAAGCAGTTTTCTTCTCTGGATCAGCTCTTTCTCCTCAGTGACTCTGTTGTGGACGAGGTGGAAGACCGCGTCATGTTTGGAAGTGACCTGGATTTCCTCTTAAGAAGAGGAGAGGTGGAAAAAGCTGTTCGGAGAGGTATAGCGGATTCCAGCTTCAGGGTTTACTTTGAGCCCATTTACACCAAGGAAGACAGGGCCATCTGTGCTGCAATGGCCAGCCTTAAGTTTAATGACAGGGAGCTGGGGGAGATCGAGCCCTCAGAGTTCATGCCCATAGCAGAGCAGACCGGAATGATTGAGGAGCTTGGATGGTTTACCATGGATGAAGCCCTCTATTTCCTGGGAGGCGGTATCGTTGAGGAGATGGGCCTTGATTTTATTGAGATAGGTCTTTCGTCTGTTCAGCTGATCAAATCTGATTTCATATCCCGGACAAGGGACCTCTTACAAAAGCACGGCGTAAGACCCTCGCAGATAGTGTTTGACATCACCGAGGCAGCGGCAGCAACGGACCAGGATGTCCTTGGCATAGTGATGAATGAGCTGGACAAGGACGGCGTCAGGTTCTTTATGGACGAGTACGGCACGGGCTTTTTCAATATGCAGTCAGTCTCATCCCTGATATTTGAAGGCGTCAAGATGGATGCGAACCTCCTTGGCAGGTTCGGAGCCCATTCCCAGAACAGGATCATTCTTGAAAACAGGCTCAAGATGATGAATCAGATGGGAAAGAAAATTGTACTGAACAATGTTAATTCCCAGGAGACACTTGATATAATTGCGCCAATCAGGGCAGATTTCATTCAGGGAGAGTATTTCTCTGAAGCTGTCAGCAAGAACGAATTCATTGCTATCCTAAGGGCAACTGAGCTTGCCAGGATGGAAGAGAGAAGGGCCAAGGCAGCCAATGATGCCAAGAGTAATTTCCTGGCCAACATGTCCCATGAGATCAGGACTCCCATCAATGCGGTGCTGGGAATGAACGAGGTGATCTTAAGGGAGTGCAAGGATGAGAAGATCCTTGAGTATGCCCAGAACATTGAGGGCGCAGGCAGAACTCTTTTGTCACTGATCAATGATATCCTGGATTTCTCCAAGATAGAATCGGGAAGTATGGAGATCAATCAGACGGAGTACGATTTCAGCTCCGTTTTAAATGATGTCTACAATATGGTTCACATCAAGGCGCAGCAAAAGGCCCTGGAGCTTGTCTTTGATATTGACGGCTCCCTCCCCAGTACCCTTTACGGCGATGAGATGCGAATCAGACAGATCATGGTGAACATCTTAAACAATGCCATTAAGTACACCCAGAAGGGCTCTGTAACCCTGAAAATAAAGGGAACGACAGATATGAACGGTATCATAACCCTGAGGATTGACGTCAAGGATACCGGTATCGGAATCAGGGAAGAGGATAAAGAAAAGCTCTTTGATAAGTTCAAGAGACTGGATATAGACAAGAACAAGACCGTTGAGGGAAGCGGACTTGGGCTTGCCATTACAAGCTCGCTCTTAGAGCTCATGGGCGGCAGCATTTCAGTGGAAAGTGAGTATGGCAAAGGCTCAACCTTTACAGCAACTCTGCAGCAGAAGGTCATCAATGAGACTCCCATAGGCGACTTCAAGAGCAGGCTGGCGGAGACTCTCAAGGAGAGAAAGAAATATAAGGAAAAATTCACTGCGCCTGACGCACTGGTTCTGGTGGTGGATGACACACCTATGAACCATGTGGTGATAAGAGAGCTTCTGAAATACACAAAGATCCGTATGGAGAGTGCAAGAAGCGGAGAAGAGTGTCTTGAGAAGCAGCATAACAAGAAATATGATATTATTCTTTTAGACTATCGTATGCCGGGGCTGGACGGAATAGAGACCCTGGCGGAGATGAAGAAGGATACCGACAGCCCCAACAAGGATACCCCGGTCATTGTGCTTACTGCCAATGCCATATCTGGAGCCAGAGAGAACTTCCTGCGTGAAGGCTTTGATGACTACTTAAGTAAGCCTATCGAGAGCGATCATCTTGAAAAGACTCTGATAAAGTTCCTGCCAAAGAACAAGGTCATCCTTGGGGAAGACACAGGAGGGGAGCGTCCTTCTGAAGAGTCAAAAGCACAGGAGCAGTATCCTGAATGGCTGCAGAAGCTTGAAAAGATCGATGTGGGTGAGGGTCTTAGAAACTGCGGAAGTGTTGACAGCTATCTAAGCATTATAAAGGTCTTTTACGAGTCTGCAGACATGACCGAGGACAATATCACCACTGCTTACAGGGAAGGGAATATCAAGGACTACACAAGCTATGTCCATTCCTTAAAGAGCACCAGCAGGACCATCGGGGCAAAAGAGCTCTCGAAGCTGGCAGAGCGGATGGAGGCGGCAGGCAATGCAGGCGACACTGCTACCATTGATGAGTATCAGGACGAGCTGATGAACCTGTTCTCAATTGTCAGATACAGCCTCTCCAAGGTTCCGGAGATAGAAGAGGCTCATAAAAAGGAAGAGGACAGCGGAGCAAAAGAGGAGATAAGCACAGCCCAGATGAAGGATGCTTATCAGACCATAATCGAAGTCAGCAAGACTCTGGATTATGACACGCTTTCTTTTATCCTGGATTCCCTGAAGAATTACAGGCTCAGGGATGAGGATCTTAAGATAACAAGGAAGATAGGAGATATGGCCTATAAGCTGCAGTGGGATGAGATCGGTAATCTTGCTGCAGAGGGCCTTAAGGGGTTATAGGAGTGATTTATGTTTAATAAGAAGATAGTGCTGGTAAGGAATGATGAGACGTTTTTGGTAAATGCCATCAAGAATGCCCTTATCGGGGCAAGGTTCGTGGTGCAGGATTCCTCGTACTCCATTGCGGATCTGAGCAAGTGTGTGGATGGTGCCAATCTAATCCTTCTGTATACGGATCAGGATTTTGAGGAACACAGGGATGCCATGGTCTATTTAAAGGACCTTTGCATGGAAGAGAACATGATCCTGATGGTCATCGGAGACAAGATTGCCTTTGACCTGGTGCATCAATACATACCCAAGGAGGATGTGGCCTTTGAGATCACAAGACCTCTTGAGATGTCGCAGCTTTTGGCCAAGGTACAGATAGCCACGGATGATGAATATGAGCAGCAGAGGCGCAAGTGCATCCTTATTGTGGATGACGATCTGACCTATCTGCAGATGGTCAGGGAGTGGCTCAAGGATACCTACAGGGTGGGCATGGCCAATTCCGGGACCCAGGCTGTGGCCTGGCTTGCCAAGAACAGGGCTGACCTTATCCTTCTGGATTATGATATGCCGGTTCTCGACGGACCCAAGGTGTTGGAGATGCTAAGGAGTGAGTCCTTCTCCAGTTCAACGCCTGTAATGTTCCTCACCGGCAAAAATGACAGAAAAAGTGTCACGGACGTTATTTCTCTTAAGCCCGCTGACTATCTGCTTAAGACTATTACCAAGGACAAGCTTCTTACTACGCTGGATATCTATTTTAAGTCTAGGAGATGATACATGGTTGGTAGCATTGCCATCGGCGGCCTCTCCTTCAGGATTGCGGCGGCCCTTATCTGCATAACCTGTATCTTTTATACGACTGTGATGCGCGGCCTGAACAAGAGGCGCATCCGCAGCCGGCTTTTTGTCGCCCTTTTATCCATAATACTGGTGGAGTGTTTTACAGGCTTTCTTTCCACCATTGTGATGGGGACAAAGCTCTCGCCGCTGGCGATACTGATCATTACGTATTTTTGCAGGATGGTTTATTACACAACTCACCTTGCAATGATCCCCATGTTCTGTCTTTATATCATGGTGGTGTGTGATGTGACCTATAAATACAGCAAAAGGGCCATGTTTCTGGCCTTTGCTCCGTTCTGGATTCTGGAGCTTCTGATCATTACCAATCCATTCACCGGTTTTTATTTTACCGTGGACTCTAATTCCATCTACACAAGAAGCTATGGAGTCTATTTCGCTTATGCTGTAAGCTTTATCTATGTGCTGTTCTGCATATATCTGATCGCTCGCTACTGGAAGAGCATGAACCGCATCCAGCAGTTTGCCATGTTTTATTTTCTTGCTATCTCCACTCTGGGAACCATCATACAGATGCTCTTTGCAAATATTGTCTGCGAGCTTTTTGCAGAATCCCTTGGCCTTATGGGTGTCATGGTCCTTATAGAAAGAGATGAATACAGACTGGACTACAAGACAAACGCCAACAACAGGACAGCACTGATACATGATCTTAAGGTGTACTTTGCATCCAAAAGAGAATTCTATGTGATCTGCGTCAGGGTAATAAATCATGAGCTATATAGAAGAGTTGTGGGCTATGAGGGATACGACGCACTGATGGGAGAGATTGCTGATTTCCTCATGAATATAGATGACAACTATGATGTGTACAGAGCAGGAGGCGGAGATTTCTTTTTACTGTGCAAAGACATTTCCTATGAAAGAGTAAGTCTCATACTGGGCCTGATAAAGGAAAGACTTGGAAGGAGCTTCAAGGCGGGGGGAGGAATGAACAACGTCCTGGCCAAGATCCTGTGTGTAAGCTGCCCGGATGAGATATCTGATGTGGGTGACATCATGCTCCTGTCGGAGACCGAGATAGCAGACAGCAAGAAGACTGTATTCAGAGGTAAGGACCTTGGATTCCTGCTGAGAAAGATCGATGTGGAAAAGGCCATAGTCAGGGGCATGGCTGAGGATAATTTCAAGGTCATCTACCAGCCGGTATATGACAAGTATTCCTATACGATCCATTCGGCAGAGGCTTTTCTGGCTCTTAAGGATCCGGAATACGGAAAGATAAGCTTTGAGGAGTTCATGCTGGTATCAGAGGAAACCGGCTTTGCCCAGGAACTGGAATACAAGATGATAGACTATGTGTGCAGATTTATCAGGGATGGCGTTGCCCACAGCGAGCTTGGAATATCAACCCTGATCATCCATATCATGTCTGTTCAGGTACTGACGGAAGACCTGGTAACCTATGTCAGGGCCTGTATCGACAAATATGTGATCGATCCTTCGCTTCTGGTATTTTATATCAGTGATACAATTGCAATGCAGGCCCAGGATGTTACCAATTACATTCTTGATGAGTTCATGGAGATGGGCATAAGGTTCGTACTTGTCAGCAACGAAGCGGGAGTATTCGGACTTGGCGGTGATATGCTGGACAAGTTTGACGGCGTGGATATCAACCTGAAAAAGCTCTATGACTCCGATTATGCAGATCAGGCTGACATCATTTTGAAGAACAGGACGGCCATGGTAAATCAGCTTGGTAAGATGGTTACCCTGTCGGGAATCGACAACAGGGAGCTGTTTGAAAAAGCCAACAAGTTCCTGGGTGACCTGATAGTCGGAGAGTATCTGTCGGGACCTGTTTCCAAGAATGAGCTGCAGAACAAATTCTGGAACATGGAGACACTGGAATTTGAGGATATGTGAGTTTTGTTCAAATTGCCCAATAAAAAACGCAAAAATTGCGCATTGTTGCGCACCAGAAAATAAGGGCTTTTTATAAAAATTTTACAATTACACACTGCTCAAAATTGTGGCATATGTTCATTGAAATGGCATAACCCATAGGCTAGGATAGTCTATGGGTTTTTCTTTTGCTGTCTTATCCGCACCTATGCTCACAGGTATGGTTTGCGCAATTTGTTGCGCAAAGGGGTATGACAAAACACTATATTGAATTTCTGAGGAAATTCAATGTTCTAAACAATTACTAAGGGAGGGAACAATGAAAAGAAAGACATTTGGCAGGGCAGCGGCACTGATGCTGGCTGCATCCATGGTACTTGGCAGCATACCGCCGCTTGATGTAAGGGCGCAGGAAGCGCAGCCGCAAAAAGAGCAGACACTCAAAAACAGCGATATGTCTGAGGACATCTGGGGTGACAGCGCAGGCTTTACTGTTACCGTCGATGACTGGGAGGCCACAGGGGCAGAGATCTCAAGCTTTTCCTATTCTTCAGATTCCTGGATGGATAAGCCGTCAGACGGATCTGACAGCGGGGTGAAGTTCTGGTTCGGAAGCGGAGACGGGGTGCTTACCCTGTCACAGGATGTAGAGCTTAGTGAAGGAGAATACATTCTTTCAACTGAGGTCATGGGGGACAAGGCAGACTTTTATCTTGAGTACGAAGATTGTACTTCCGATAAGATCTCACTTACCGGGTACAATAACTGGCTGACCGGGGAGCTGGAATTTTCGGTACCGGAGGGCGGTGCAGCCACAGATGTAAAGCTGGTCCTTGAGATACAAAAAGAGGGCTGGGGTTATATCAACAATGTAAAACTTGATTCAAAAAACAGCTCAGAAGAAGAGAGCACCACAGAGGAAGAGGATACTTCGGAAGATACTTCTGTTGAAGCCGGTGTCTATGTGGAAAAGATATCTGCCGCAGACGTGGACTTCATAACCGGTGTGGACGTAAGCTCCTATGTATCGGAGAAGAACTCCGGTGTTAAGTATTATGACTTTGACGGAAATGAACTTGATGATCAGGGCTTTTTTGACTTCCTTTCCGACTGCGGCGTCAATTATGTGAGGATCCGTGTGTGGAATGATCCCACGGACAGCAACGGAAACGGCTACGGCGGAGGCAACTGTGACCTGGAGGTTGCACGTAAGATCGGAGTATGGGCAACTAATGCCGGGATGAAGGTTCTTATAGATTTCCATTACTCTGACTTCTGGGCAGACCCCGGCAAGCAGACAGCACCAAAGGAAATGGCCGACCTGGATGTTGATAAAAAGGCAGAGGCAATCGGTACATTTACCGAAGAAAGCCTTGAGAGCCTTATAGACAGCGGCGTCAATGTTGGAATGGTTCAGATAGGAAATGAGACTAACAATGGAGTAGCCGGCGAGAAGTCCTGGGAGAACATGGCTAAGATATTCTCTGCAGGAAGCGCTGCTGTAAGAAAGGTTTCTTCAGATAAGGACAAGCAGATCCTTGTAGCAGTTCACTTCACCAATCCCGAGACAAGCGGAAGATACGCCGGGTACGCTTCAAAGCTTGATCAGTACAAAGTGGATTATGATGTATTTGCTTCATCCTATTATCCTTACTGGCACGGAACACTTGATAATCTGGGCTCAGTTCTTTCAGATATAGCACAGACCTATGACAAGATGGTGATGGTTGCGGAGACCTCCTACATCCATACCTGGGAGGACGGAGACGGTCACGGCAATACAGAGTATGAGGGTAAGAGCGGTGACACCTATGCATACGATGTGTCCGTTCAGGGACAGGCCAACTCTGTCAGGGCAGTGGCAAGCACCATTGCAGATGCCAAAAACGGAATAGGACTCTTTTACTGGGAACCTGCCTGGATCCCGGTTCAGGTTTATGACGAGGATGCTGACAATGCAGCAGAAGTTCTTGCACAGAACAAGCAGATCTGGGAAACTTTCGGAAGTGGCTGGGCAAGCTCTTTTTCCGGAGCCTATGACAAGGACGCCGCAGAATGGTACGGCGGATCAGCAGTTGACAATGAGGCATGGTTTGACTTTGAGGGACATCCTCTGGATACTGCAAGGATATTCAGCTACATCAGGACAGGAGCCACTGCACCTGTAGTTGTGACCTCCGTTAAGGCAGATGATGTAACTGCGCAGATTGGAGATGAGATAAGTCTTCCTGAAAACGCTCGTGTTACCTGGTCTGACGGAAAGACAGAGGACACACCTGTGACCTGGGACAGCGATGCACTGGCACAGGCAATTTTCAAAGGAGTTGGAACCTATGAGATAAAGGGAACAGTCACTTTAGCCGAGGGTGATACAAAGGATGTGACCTGTACCCTTACCATTAACCCTGTAAATAACATATCCAATCCCGGATTTGAGGATAAGGATATGAGCATGTGGACCATAACCGATGCCAATTCCTGCGTTGGAAGACAGGCCGATTCCAGTAATGTAAGGACAGGCAGCTACTGCCTCAAATTCTGGGATGATGCGGATATCTCTTACACCGCAGAACAGGTGGTGACTCTGGACAGGGGCATCTATAAGCTCGGCACTTATATTGAGGGCGGTGATGCAGGGGATGCTGCTGAGTTTCTCTTATATGCCAGGGTTGGAGATGAGACATATTCTAAAGAGACCGGTGTGACGGGATGGCAGAACTGGGCCAATCCGGAAGTGACAGACATAATTGTCAAAGCAGATGCTACAGAGGTGACAGTTGGTGTAAGCGTCAAGGCTGCTGCAGGAGCCTGGGGCGCATGGGATGATTTCTACCTCTATAGAACGGGAGATGTGGATGAGACACAGGAACCGACAGACCCCGCAGAGCCTACAGAACCGACAGATCCCGCAGAGCCTACAGAACCGACAGAGCCTACAGAACCGACAGAGCCTGCAGAACCGACAGATCCTTCTGAACCGGAGAATCCCGCAGAGCCTACGGACCCGACAGATTCTGAAAATCCTCAGGAACCTGCTTTGAATGAAGGAGATGATGAGGAGGCAGGAATCACCGGCAGATGGATAAGAAGGCTTCTCTCCACATCCTTCAGGAGAAATGACGGAACCTACGTGACAGGCCTTAATACCATCGATGGAAAGACCTATTACTTCAGAAGTAACGGTACTATGGTCAGGGCAACCTTTGTTAAGTTTGATGAAGGAGTAAGATTCTTTGGCCTTGACGGTTCTATGGCCAGAGGCTTTGTTCACAGTCTTTTGTCTTCATACTACTTTGGAGAAGACGGCCTCATGGTCACAGGCCGCACCGTTATCGGCAATAAGACCTACTACTTCTATAATGACGGCCGCATGGCCAGGGTTGACTGGATCAAGGAAAACGGAAAAACCTATTTCTTTAAGGCAGACGGCACCATGGCTACAGGAAAGCTTCGCATCCTCTTTAGGACCTACAGGTTTGATGAGAATGGCGCACTGATAAGATAAGATGTATTATGGAAACCTCTTTTGGGAAAAGATGTGATGTTGATCTCATGTTTTTCTTTCCAAAAGAGGTTTTTTTATGCAAATGATAGTATAATACATTAAATGCATATTTATTCAAAAAAAGAGGAGAATGGTATGAGACAGAGTTCATTGGAAGAGGTAAAAAAGATAGCACTGTCAGGGCAGTACAGACTCATTCCCGTGATAAGGGAGATTCTGTCGGATGTGGCGACCCCTGTGCAGGTCATGAGGAAGCTTTTGATGGTCAGTGACCACTGTTTTCTTCTGGAGAGCGTTGAGGACTCCAGGCAGTGGGGAAGATATTCATTTCTGGGCTACAGTCCCAGGATGGAGGTTACGAGCAGGGGGAGGAGGCTTACTGTTACGGATGAAAACGGCGCTAAGACAAGCTTTGAGACTGATGATCCAAGCAGCTTTATAAAAGAGCTGGTTGAAAAGAACAGATCCCCAAAGCTTAAGAATGCTCCGAACTTCACCGGGGGACTGGTGGGTTATTTTTCCTACGAGTATATGCAGTACTCTGAGCCTTCCCTTAAGTTCAATTCGGACAACAGATATGATTTTGCAGATATGGACCTGATGCTCTTTGACAGGCTGATCTGCTTTGACAATCTGAGGCAGAAGATCCTTCTTATCAGCAATGCAAGAGTTCCGGAAGGAAGTGGCGCTCATGGCGACAAGGCTTTTGATGAGGAACTTGAGGAAGCTTACAGTAAGGCTGTACTTGAAATAGACAGGATGGAGGACCTCATCCTCAAGGGGCAGATGAAGGAGATATCAAAGGGAAAGCTTCTAAGTGACCTCAAGCCTGCTTTCTCTGAGGAGGAGTTCTGCACCAAGGTGGAGAAGGTCAAGCACCACATTGTTGAGGGAGATATTTTTCAGCTGGTTCTTTCCAATCCCATGGAAGCAGACTTTGAGGGAAGTCTCTTCGACACCTACAGGATACTAAGAACCACCAATCCCTCGCCCTACATGTTCTATTTTTCCGGAGATACGGAGATCGCAGGTGCATCTCCCGAGACTCTGGTCAAGGTTGAAGACGGCGTCATAAGGACCTTTCCTCTGGCAGGAACAAGGCCCAGAGGCAGGAGCCTTGAGGAGGATCTTGCACTGGAAAAAGAGCTTCTTGCCGATGAGAAGGAGAGGGCAGAGCACAATATGCTGGTGGACCTTGGAAGGAACGATCTTGGCAAGCTCTGTGAATTTGGCAGCGTTGAGGTGGAAAAGTATATGTCTGTGGAGAGGTATTCCCATGTGATGCACATAGGCTCCTCTGTAAGGGGCAGGCTCAGAGCGGACAGGAGCGCCATAGATGCCATAGATGCGGTGCTGCCTGCAGGCACTCTTTCAGGCGCCCCCAAGATAAGGGCCTGCGAGCTCATAGACAGCCTTGAGGGGATCAAGCGCGGCATCTACGGAGGTGCCATCGGATATGTGGACTTTACCGGCAATCTTGACACCTGTATCGCCATCAGACTGGCATACAAGAAAAACGGCAAGGTCTTTGTCAGGAGCGGAGCGGGACTTGTGGCAGATTCCATTCCCTACAACGAGCACCAGGAGTGCATTAACAAAGCAAAGGCCGTAGTAAACGCCATTAAGGAGGCTTCGGATGATTCTGATAATTGACAATTATGACAGCTTTACCTACAACCTGTATCAGCTCATAGGAGCCATAGAACCTGACATGAAGGTGATCAGGAATGATGCGGCTACTGTGGAGGAGATAAGACAGATGAAGCCCTCTGCGATAGTTCTTTCTCCGGGGCCCGGAAAGCCATCCGAGGCAGGAATATGTGAAGAGGTGGTAAAAGAGCTTACGGGTGAGATACCGATCCTTGGCGTGTGCCTGGGGCATCAGGCCATCTGTGAGGCCTTCGGCGGAACTGTCGCCCATGCTAAAAGACTCATGCACGGAAAACAGTCGGTTGCAAAGGTGGACAATACCTCAGCTCTGTTCTACGGGCTTTCCGATACCACTAAGGTTGCCAGATATCACTCTCTGTCCCTTAAGGAAGAGACGCTTCCGGATTGTCTTGAGGTCACGGCAAGTGCTGATGACGGCGAGATCATGGCGGTGCAGCACAAAAGATATCCGGTCTTCGGAGTACAGTTCCATCCTGAATCCATAATGACTCCCGATGGAAGGGTGATGCTGCAGAACTTTTTGAATTGCAGATAATAGTGGTATACTGTATTCAAAAGGTTGGAAGATATTATGAAATACGTATACGAGACTCATTTGCATACAATAGAAGCCAGTGCCTGCGCATCTACCCCTGGGGCAAGTTATATAACATATATGAAGTCTATGGGGTACAGCGGCATTATCGTGACAGACCATTTTTTTAACGGCAACAGCTGCATCCCAAGGTCCCTGCCCTGGCAGCAGCGGGTGGATATGTATGTGAGAGGATATGAAAACGCCCTGAAGGAAGCCGGCGATGACTTTACGGTTCTCTTCGGGGTTGAATTTAATTTTCAGGGAGATGAGTTCCTTCTTTACGGAGTGGACAGGAAGTGGCTTTTGGATAATCCACAGATAATGGATATGGACAGACACCGGGTCTATGAGATGGTGCACGATTGTGGTGGCATCATGATCCAGGCCCATCCCTTCAGGGAAAGAGGGTATCTCTCGGCAATACATCTGACCCCCGGGGCATGTGACGGCGCAGAGGTCTATAATGCTGCCAATCCCGACTGGCAGAACGGCCTGGCATATATGTATGCACAGGAACGGGGCCTTAGGATGAGCGCAGGCTCGGACATCCACAATTTCACTCTCGAGAATATGGGAGGTATGAGCTTTGATCATCCCATTGAGACTATCGACGAGTTTGTCCGTGCATTTAAGGCAGGTGAGGGAACGCCCGTTGTCAAAAGAGATGTTCATGACGGGACAGGGGAATTTAATGAAGTGTCAGAGGATACTGCCCTGACATTTACTACCCGGAGCTCTACCCTTGAGGTATTCTGGCACTGAAAGAGGAGCAGGCAGAGAAAATGGCTATTAAAGATGCAGTAAAAGAAAAGAGCAGTGATAAGGTCAAGGAACCCAGACAGTACCATGTCATAATGTTCAACGATGATTTTACCACCATGGAGTTTGTGGTCAGCGTGCTGGTGGATATCTTTCACAAGGACCAGGTTACGGCCCATGCTATCATGATGAACGTCCACAAAAAGGGACAGGCGGTGGTTGGCAAGTACCCCTATGACATTGCTGCAACCAAGGTGGATGCAGCTCTTTCCCGTGCCAGGGATCACGGATATCCCTTCAGAATGACTGTGGAGGAGGCCTGAGATGGAACTGTCTGAAGAAGTAAAGCGCATGCTTCAACAAGCGATATCCTATGCGCAGAGATACGGATATGAATATGTCACTCCTGAGATGCTTTTGTATGTTATATGCGGCGAGCAGGAGTTTGCAGATGCCTTTGCGGAGTGCGGCGGCGACAAAAAGCTTCTGGCAGAGGATCTTTTAAGCTACATGGAAAAGTATGTTGAGAGGACTGATAATGCCCAGCCTGCTTTTTCTGCGGGAGCCAATGAGGTGCTGAGCCTGGCTGCCCAGAGTGCCTATTCAAGCGGTAACCGTGAGGTCTGCCTCAGACACATTGTCCATGCCATGTGGGGACTGGATGAGAGCTATGCTGTCTACTACATGGAACAGCAGGGCATTTCGGAGCCTGAGCTTTTACAGGAGATGAGTCCACTTCCCGAGGAGGAGCCTGCTCCTGCCTATGATAGAGCTGACGGCCATAAGTCCGGAGAGGAAGGATCAGAGAGCTGGAAGCTCTACGCGCCGTGTCTCAATGATACCCTGGAGGACGTCAATCCCCTTATCGGAAGGGAAATTGAGCTTCAGAGGACCATCCAGATCCTCTGCAGAAAGGACAAGAACAATCCTCTTCACATAGGTGAGACGGGGGTTGGCAAGACAGCCATAACCTACGGTCTTGTGGAGAGATTAAAAGAGGGGCAGGTTCCCGATGCCATAAAGGGAGCCAGGGTTTTTGCACTGGACCTTGGGGGAATGCTTGCGGGAACCCAGTACAGGGGCGACTTTGAGAAGAGATTCAAAAAGGTCCTGGCTGAGATCGGCAAGGAGGAAAAGCCCATCATCTATATCGATGAGATCCACAACCTCTCGGGAGCAGGTGCCGTGGGAGAAGGCTCTTTTGACGCATCCAATATGCTAAAGCCCTATCTGTCCGAAGGAAGGATCAGGTTCATCGGTGCCACAACCTTTGAGGAGTACAAAAAGTATTTTGAAAAGAACAAGTCCCTTACCAGGAGGTTCCAGAATGTGGAGATCAAGGAGCCTACAAAGGAGGAGACAGTCAGGATACTTAAAGGACTTCAGTCCAAGTATGAGCAGTATCACGGCGTTAAATATGCTGAAGACATCATGGAATATGCAGTCAGCATGAGTGCCAAATACATAAATGAGAGATTTCTGCCGGACAAGGCCATAGACATCATTGATGAAGCCGGAGCCTACAGAAAGCTCAATCCCATAGATGGTGATGACCAGATCATTGACAGGGATGTGATAAATCACATTCTCACCAGCATCTGCCGTGTTCCCATTGAGACCGTGGAAACAGATGACACCCAGGGACTTGCAGATCTTGAAAAGAGACTTTCCGGCAAGATCTTTGGCCAGGATGAGGCCATAACAGAGGTGGTCAATGCCGTTAAGTTCTCAAAGGCCGGACTTAATGATGAGAACAAGCCTCTGGCAAGCCTTCTTTTTGTGGGACCTACTGGCGTAGGGAAGACTGAGATAGCAAGATGTCTTGCCGCAGAGCTTGGCAGCAAGCTCATACGCTTTGACATGAGTGAGTACGGAGAGAAGCACTCTGTGGCCAAGCTTATAGGTGCGCCTGCAGGCTATGTGGGCTATGAGGAGGGAGGAATACTGACAGAAGAGATCAGAAAGAACCCCAGCTCGGTGCTTCTTCTTGATGAGATCGAGAAGGCTCATCCCGATATCTACAATGTGCTATTGCAGGTTATGGACTACGCAACGCTTACGGACAATCAGGGAAGAAAAGCGGATTTCAGGAATGTGATCCTGATCATGACCTCCAACGCGGGAGCAAACCGCCTTGGTAAGAGCGGCATTGGATTTTTTAGTGAGAATCAGGATAAGAGTACCCTGCTTGATGCGGTATCCCACACCTTCCAGCCTGAGTTCAGGAACAGGCTCAGCAAGGTTGTGGTCTTTAACAGCATGGACGAGGAGATGGCTCTTTCCATCGTGGATAAGAAGCTGGAAGAACTGCGGCTGCAGCTTATGGCCAGGAGCATAACCTTTACTGCTGATAAGAAGGCCAGAGAGCTGGTCAAAAAGCGCGGTATCAGTCCCGAGTTCGGTGCCCGCGAGGTGGACAGGGTTATACGCAATGACATTAAGCCCCTGTTCGTGGACAGCATGCTCTTTGGCGAGCTTAAGAAGGGCGGCAGAATAAAGCTCACCGTCAAGGACGGGGAATTTGCAATCTGAACGGAAAAATAATCGAGTACGGAGCCCCGGGGACCGGTTTTGAATTTTTTTGCTCACGTTATCCTGGGCACTCCGTTGAGCCCTGGGCATGAATTACTCGTGCAGAGGCACTCCTAATTCATAGGTCTCAACTTCGTAGGATAAAGATCGCAAAATAATTCAAAATCCGGTCCCCGGGGCTAGGTGTTGGATTGGATTTTGTCCTGGATAAAAATTGCTTTTTATCATTCAGCCGGGTTACAGCAGTTCTCTGTCACGGAGTGAAAGATGGTACAGGTCGGATATTTCTTTATTGATATGGACCTGTATTTCTTTGGAATGAGTTTCGTCGCGGTATTTAAGGATTTCATCCACCATTCCGACAATCTGTTTCTGAATCTGGCTGTCAGGGCAGGGGATTGGGATGCTCTCCAATTGACTCCGCAGAATTTTTACGGAGTTAAATCGCCTTTTGTAATAGAACCTGACTGCATCAGAGTTTAGAACAGCAAGCACGTACCTGATATCAAGCCCGGGAATTCGGGGAATCAGTATATTACAGCTGTTAAGTGACAGAGTAGCAGCATCATCGTAGGCAAAAACCGGGATGTCGGATATGAACTTGTAAAAGAGTTTTGGCCTGGTGCGATAGAAGCGCACATCTGCCACCTGCTGGAAAGCATACGGGTCAAATGCTATGTAGTTATCTGAAGGGACATAGTAGTAGCTTCTGAGGTCGGAGCCCTTTAGGATCATCTCGCTTCCTTTGAACTTTTTCTTTTTTATGAATCTCCTGTTATCTCCGGTGACGATGCCCAGAGCGAAGTCGGCGTTGTCTTTCAGATAGACTCTGCCTTCAAGCTCATCCATCTTTCTGATTATGGAATATTCCTCATCCGTCATGAAGAAATCGAAGGCTTCAGCTGATACGGGGCGGCTTTCTGAAATGGTGTAGCTCCCTTTCGGGTCTGACACTGTGAGTCCCATAGTATCAAAGGAATTGTCTGCCCTTTTGGTCTTCAGGATAAGGCTGGGGCACTGGACATTGTCAAAGACATCCCCAAGAAATTCCACATGTTCAATAGAGCTTTTTTGTATCAGGACCAGGCGAATGGCCCTGTGATAGCGCACGTTGAGTATGGCCTGGGGCAGCACAAAGGACAGGCGTCCACTGCCGGATAAGCTGTTCAGGGCCTGCTCTGTAAATACATCATAGGATTCAATGTTTTTGCCCCTGGCGGATGAAAAGCGCTCTCGCAGGGCTGCCTTTTGGGCCTCGTCAAAGTGGCTTCCCCAGGGGGGATTTCCAAGAATGTAGTCGTACCCTGAAGGGGCATCGTAAGAAAGAAAATCACATTCTCTTATATGAGCATAGATTACCTCCGGATCTGTCACGCCGTATTTCAGGCAGTAGTTGATGCGGGCAAGGGCCACGCTGACAGGATCCGTGTCGCCACCGTATACGTTTTCGTGGCGGGCATTGCCGGGAAGCTGTAGTATGAAGTTGCCTGTGCCGCAGCAGGGATCCAGGATGGTCTTATCAGACAGGTCAGCTCCCGCAAAGAGACTGTCGCAGAGCTTTTTTACTACAGCCGTGGGGGTGTAGTAGGCACCCTCTGCCTTTCTTTTGCCCAGGGACTTAAGAGAAATGTAGAGCAGGCCCAGTGTGTCCTCTCCGGGAACAAAAGTATATTTTTGGGAAAAGAGCTCCGGATATTTAAGGACGGTTTCTGCTGCGGTCACAGCCTTGATATCAGCTGCTTCTAAAAGGTCAGTCACAAGGAAAAGTCCCGGCAATGCAGAAAAGTCACTGCCTTCATCAGCTCTTTTGCCTAAAGCTTCAAGGCATCCCGTCTTGGATCTGCTTAAAAAGCGGCTTGAAAGCAGCTGCAGAGCGCACTCTGCAAGAAGTGCCAGGATAAGGAAGGCGCCGGGTTCATAGCCCTTAGGGCCGATGGAGGTCAGTATCTCCTGAACCACAGACAGATTGGGGGAATCGTCAGGAACATAGGAGCAGTACATGCCGTTACCTGATATATATTTCTTGTTGCGGCGGCTCTTTAGTGAAGAATTGGCGCCGCTTAGCAGGTCTTTTTTTATTGCAGCCACGTAAGAAGTCTCAAAGCAGGGTAAGCCCTTAACGTATGCAGAAGGCACTATTTTACCAAGCTTTATCCAGTTGCGGCCGGTGGCCTCCGATATGGAAAGCTCCGCGCAGAGAGCTGAAAGTGACATGAGTTCTTCTGACATGCTATTGTCTCCGTAATGATAAGATTTTAATATATTACTATAGTAACATATTGCAAAGAAAAGACGGCTATATAAGAGACAGAAGGAGGAATGATGAGATGATTCTTTTTGTTAATGCCTGTGTCCGGAAGGATTCCAGGACCAGAAGGCTTGCAGAGGCTCTTTTGGACAGACTTGAAGGGGAAGTGGCTGAGGTTGTACTTGAGGATATTTCTTTTCCCTTAACTGATGAGAAGTTCCTTGAAAGCAGGGACAGGCTGATAGATGAGAAGAGATTTGATGATGAGAGCTTTTTTCTTGCCAGGCAGTTTGCGCAGGCTGATACGATAGTCATTGCGGCTCCATACTGGGACCTTTCTTTTCCGGCCGCTCTTAAGCAGTACATTGAGCACATCAATGTTCTTGGCATCACCTTTGAGTACACCCCTGAAGGGACTCCGCGTGGACTGTGCAGGGCAGACAGACTCTATTATGTTATGACTGCAGGGGGAAGCTTTGTTCCTGAGGAATACGGGTATGGATACGTCAGGACCCTGGCACAGAGCTTCTACGGGATAAAGGACGTGGAGCTTATCAAAGCTGTCGGCCTTGATGTGTACGGCGCGGATGCTGAGAAATTATTAGAAGAAGCCACCATGAGCATATTAAAATGAATAATTTGTAAAAGAGCAAAAAAAGTACCTCCACCGGGATCCTGCCGCAGTGAAGGTACTTTTATTTTGTCGGAAGATTTTTCATCCTGCTTCATCCTCCTTTCTTTAGCTACTATATTTATCGTCATGGCGATATAAAAACTTAACACCTCTTTTTCCTGGTAAGTTTTTTCTTACCAGGTACATTTAATCTGCGTACTTGATATATTTTCTGTACCTAGTACAATCATATCAGTGCAAAGCAAATGTGTATTATTTATACGGAAAAGGAGTAGAGGAAGATGAGACGAGCATCTAATGACACAGGCAGATGTGTTGCCTGCGGAGTCTGTGCACTGGCCTGTCCCCGGGAAGCCATCAGCATATATAAAGGCTGCTATGCAGCAGTAGATGTCAGTAAATGCGTGGGCTGTGGCATATGTGAGAAGGCCTGCCCTGCCGGAAGCATAAGAGTTGAGGAGGTACAAAATGGCAGCAGGTAAGAAAAAGCACTGGTATGATTACCTTTGGATATGGACGATAGTTTATTTTGCTCTTGGATTTTTTAATATTCTGTTTGCCTGGCTCGGGATGATCGATTTCATTCTTCCGCTTATATTTGCTATAGCAGGCGGCAACAAATGGTTCTGCAATCATATGTGCGGAAGAGGACAGCTCTTCTGGGTGCTTGGAAGGAACTTAAAGTGTTCAAGAAGAAAACAGGCACCGCGGTGGATATCTTCAAAGTGGTTCAGGTACGGCTTTCTGGCATTTTTCCTGACCATGTTCGGAACAATGGTATTTCAGACCTACCTTGTGTTCTCCGGAGCAGAGTCCCTGAGAAAGGCAATAAAGCTGTTCTGGACCTTTAGAGTTCCGTGGAAATGGGCGTATAATGGAAGTATATTTCCGGACTGGGTTGCTCAGTTTGGATTTGGCTTCTACAGTCTGATGCTCACATCGACACTTATCGGACTTATTGTTATGGCACTGTACAAAGAGAGGACCTGGTGCAGCTTCTGCCCCATGGGAACAATGACCCAGGGAATATGCAAGCTCAAAGCAGGGAAAGGAATGGAGAAGAGATGACACTTAATGAGAGAGCAGAAAAAGCAGTACAATTAAAGAATTCAGGTATGTATAACTGTGCCCAGTCAGTGACAGCGGCACTTGCCGACGAAACCGGCCTGTCACAGGAGGTGCTGTGTCAGATATCCGCCGGCTTCTGCGCAGGAATGGGCAATCTTGAGGCCACCTGCGGGGCACTTATCGGCGCCGGAATGATCACCGGCCTCAAGACCGAAGGCAAAGGAACCCTTGCCAAAACCAGACAGATACAGGAAGAGTTTGCCAGACGCTGCGGTGCCTTAAAGTGCAAGGACCTTAAGGCAGTCACCGACGGCAAGCCCTTGTGCCCCTGTGAGGAGTGCGTCAGAAATGCTGTGATGATCTACGGGGAAGTTATGGGACTGTGATCTTGAAGAGCTCTCGGTAAGTGAAAGTTAAGAGATGGAAAATGTTGTACGCTATCGCATGAACTATATCTTTATCCAGGAATGTGGCTATTTAGAGTGCTGCTATGCAAAAGCAAATTGTGCTTCCATAAACTTTACTTTGCGTTCATCATTTCGCAGTAGGTATTCATCCCCATAAAGGCGGATAATATTTGCGATTATATCCTGCGTGGAAGTTCCGTGTAGTTTCAAAGAATGGGAGAGAACCTCCATATCCTGAATGTCTTTTGGCCTGAATGATACAAGCTTCATACAGTATAGATCCATGTCATCCACAAGAAATACATCTAGGATGTTGCGATATGCTTTAAATAGCTTTGCCTTGTCAAAAAGTGCAAATGAGAATGAGTCAGAGTGCATCACATCAGCATTCATCCAATCTTCCGGAAGATTGTTTTCTTTTGCAACTAATTGGCAACATAAATAAAGATTATTTTGTTCTCTGTAACAAATATCAATATCTACAGTGGATCTTCCGTCATGGTGTTTCAGAGCCATAGCTGCGCCGCCTACTATTAGAATCGTATGCTTACCTATGCCTCTTTCAATAATCTTCTGAGCCAGTGCATCAAGGTATTCTTCAATGTTAGAGCTATATAGATATTCTTCACTTGCTAGATGGGACATTTACCGCCTCCTGAACAGTAGTTATCAGCAAACCTCTGGATAAAAAAGCAGGAATGGCACGCTTTAGTTCTTTATCCAAAATGTCTTTCTGGCCATATTTGTAATACATTAGATAAGTGTAGGGATCAAGAACAAGGTCATTGGTCCTTCTTGTGCCTGGTCTGACAATGCCGTTAATATAATCCAGGTAACCTGCGAGGTATCTCTTGTTGATACCTCTGTATTTAGTGACATCGTATTTTTTCATAAAAGCATCCAGATCCATAACTTTATGATCATGGGCAACGGAAGACATGAATAAAGTATAATTTTCATAATCGACATTCTTTACAGGGCGATAGGACCTGTGTATGCCAAGCAGGCTGGCGTACATTGACAGTCTGCTTTCAAGGGCGTGAGCCCGGTCTTCCAAAGTTTTTCTTCTTTCTATTTTGAGCTGAAGCTGGTCAACATCATCCGGTTTGACATAATGGCTTCGTACATGTTTGCCTTCACGATACTGGAGGTAATAGTATTCCCTGTTTTTGATCATACGTCTTCGAAGATTGCCTTTGGGGTAACTCAATAGTTCTTCCTGTATCTCAGAAAGTTCTTTATTCAATTGTTCATAGTCCTGTTGAGTATTGTTCATATGCTTCAAATCCAAAAATATTTACTATATTGTAGGGTAATTATACCAGATATTTTTTTGTACGCAAACTTCCTAAGAGTTTTTTTCTACCGCCCTGGTTGATTCATTGCAATATTTTAGTAGACTGACAATATGCCCTGGATATAAGATGTATATTAACAAGCAATAAACGGAGGAGAGACAATGTATATTGATTGCGACGGCATTAAACTGAATGCCTATCTGGATATGCCTAAGGGCAATCAGGAGAAGTGCCCTTTGTGCATCATAATTCATGGATTTACAGGTCACAGTGAAGAGAGGCATATCGTGGCGGTTCAGGAAGTCTTAAATGAGATTGGTGTAGCAACACTTCGAGCCGACATGTACGGTCACGGGAAAAGTGACGGCAAGTTCGAAAATCACACTCTGTTCAAGTGGCTCACAAACATTCTGGCGGTGGTAGATTATGCCAAAAAGCTTGATTTCGTCACTGACATCTATATGACAGGTCATTCCCAGGGAGGCCTTTGCGTAATGCTGGCTGCAGCAATGGAAAGAGATATTATAAAGGCTCTGATCCCTCTTTCTCCGGCTGCAATGATTCCTGAAATTGCAAGAAGCGGAGAACTGCTGGGTATTAGGTTTGATCCTGAAAACATTCCTGAGATGCTTGAAGCCTGGGATGGACGATGCCTCAATGGGAACTATGCAAGAGTTGCCCAGACCATCAGAGTTGAAGATGCGGTAGACAGATACACAAAGCCCGTACTCATCATTCATGGAGACAAGGACGAGGCTGTTCCCTATGAGTACTCCGTAAGATTCTCCAAGCAGTACAGGAATTGTAAACTTGTAACGATTTCGGGAGATAACCATTGCTATGATCATCACCTTGAAATGGTCACAGAGGCAGTAAAAGAATTTATGCTGGAGCAGATACAATAAGGAATGGAGCAGATCATGGCAGATAAGAAACTCGAGGCAATTGAAAGAGAACCCTTATGCGAGGATATTGCAGGAGAAGGGTGCGGACTTAAGAAGGTCATAGATATCGTCGGCGGGAAATGGAAGATCATGATCCTGTGCGTCATGGATAAAGAAGGGCCCATTCGGTACGGCGACTTAAGGCGCAGAGTATACGGCATAACCAACACCATGCTGGCTAATTCCCTGAAAGAGATGGAGAATGACGGACTGGTTCAGCGAAAGCAGTACATGGAGATGCCGGTGAGGGTTGAGTATTCCCTTACAAGTAAAGCGGAGAGTATTGTACCTATTCTTCTTCAGCTGAAAAAATGGGGTGAAGAGAATCTTTAACTAACATAGCAGAAGAGCATTTGATTGTGAACGCTCAATAATACATATGAAGAACGCAATGGCTGAAGAAGATTGGCTGTTGCGTTTTTTGCTTAATACGAGGAAATTACTCCGAATTTCCTCGTATTAAACAAAAATCGCTCCGCTATGGATGCGCACTCGCGCGTTAAGAATATGTTGCATAAATGCAACTGCGCTCGGCGCGAGCATGTTGCGAGCAACATGCTTTATATATGCTCGCGAAGCACTAATTGATTAAAACATGGCAATTTGTATGGGGAGTTGTAGTGAAGGGTATTTATACAATAGTAGTACGAAACTATATATGAAGGGAGAAAGGAAGATATGGGGACAGAGGTGATAAACGTTGATGCTGCAGAAAGCGTTAAGTTTAACAACAATGTGGATGCCTGCATAGGAACAGGGCGCCTGGGCCTTGCGCTTACACAGGAGTATTTAAAAGAGCTTGAATATGTCCAGGACATGATCGGCTTTTCCTACATAAGAGGCCATGGGCTGTTTTGTGATGACGTAGCCATATATCACGAGTATGAAGAGGACGGGGTGACAAAATGTGAGTACAACTACACTTACATAGACAGGATATTCGACAGCTATATAAGACTTGGGATAAGGCCGTATCTGGAGCTGGGATTTATGCCCAAAAAGATGGCAAGCGGCACACAGACTGTATTTTACTGGGAGGGAAATACCACGCCTCCCAAGGATTACAGGCTCTGGAGCGATATGGTAGTGGCGCTTCTTAAACATCTTAAAGAACGCTATGGACAGGAAGTGACATCCTGGCCAATAGAGGTATGGAATGAACCAAACCTTCCGGGGTTCTGGCTCAATGCAGATATGGAAGAGTACTTCAGATTATTTAAGGAGACTTTCCTTGCGATAAAGGCTTTAGACAAAAACTTTAAGGTTGGAGGTCCTGCAATCTGCGGCGTGGAGGATGCCAAGTGGATCAGAGCTTTCCTTGAATTCTGTAAAAAGGAAGGTATAAAGCCCGATTACATAACAAGGCATCATTACACGGTGGAGTTCCCTGAGAGGGTAGGTCATTATGATTACTCCCGCCTGATGGATCCTGAGGCAGGGTTTGAGAATCTAAAGTCTACCAGGGATATTGTGGATTCCTTTGAGGAGCTTAAAGATTTTCCGATCCACCTGACCGAGTTTAACACCTCCTACACTCCCAAGGGGGTAATACATGACACAAACTTAAACGCTGCATATCTGGCGCTTCAGCTCTCAAGACTCGGGGATGTAAACGAGCTGTATTCCTACTGGACCTTCGGGGATGTGTTTGAGGAGCAGGGAGTTCCAAGGTCGCTCTTTCACGGAGGCTTCGGGCTTGTGGCAGCCGGCAATATACCAAAGCCCACCTTCTGGACCTTCTACTTTTATAAAAAGCTTAAGCTCTTTGGATCGGACTGCGTATACAGAGATGACAAGGCAGTGATAGTTAAGGGCAAAGACGGATTTAGCGGTATCTGCTGGAATATTGGAGAGCAGGATGAAAAGAGAGAGTACAGGTTCGGCAAAGCTTTCGATGGCGAATATCTTCTTATTACAAAAACTGTTGATGAAACCACCTGCAATCCCTTAAAGCTCTGGCATGATATGGGAGAGCATCCATATCCTTCCTGCGATGAGATAAAGATGATAAAGAGCGCAGCAGAACCCTTCACCGCCAGCGATGTGGTAAAAGCTGATAACGGTTATCTGACAGCTTCCTTTACTGTAAGGACCCACGGCGTGGTGTATTTTACTCTTACCAGGAGAAACTGCGTTCCTGACAGGGGATACCGATATGAGAAAGTCAACGGATTACTGCCTCTTTAGGCTCTTTCGGTAATACTTATAAAAGCATTTTCCTGTTGGGGTGATTTGTGCATTTTTACATGAATCGCAAATATTAAGAGATGAACAGCAAAATATGAGAGGAAATAGTTACTAGTGATAAGTAGAATAATGATTAGAAATTGTGCAGATTGAATGAAGACTCAAAGGGGTCAGAGTACTGCAGGACCTTCTCAAAAGGGGAAAAAAGAAAATATCAGGGAGGTAAGGTTTTTATGAAGAAAAAAACGTTACAAAGGCTCGGAGCATTAACAATGACTCTTGTGCTTTCGGCAGCTACTCTTGCTGGCTGCGGTGAGCAGAGCACAGGTGGCAGCGCAACAACAGGTGGTGACACCAATACTGCAGGTGGGGCTGCAGATACAGGCGCAGCTGCAGATGCAGGTGAGACAACTGTTGCAAGCGGCGACATTGTTGATTTCACATTCTTTGCAGGAATGCCCGGAACAGAGATCAACAGCGGCAACAATGAGATCCAGGACATCATTGCTGAGAAGACAGGCGTAAGACTTAAGGAGACATGGCTTACAGGTCAGACAGTATCTGAAGCCATCGGAAGTATCATTGCATCAGGTACATATCCTGATCTCATCGATGGCGGTGACGGATGCCACGACCTTTATGATGAAGGCGTACTTGTTCCGTGGGATGATTATCTTGCAAGCGGCAAGTATCCTAATCTTACAAATTACTACACACCTACAGAGTGGGATCAGTTCAGACAGGACGACGGACACATCTACTGGTGCAACGTATTCCAGAACACCAAGGGCGCTCCTACAGGAACAGCTCACAATGACGAGGCTTTCTGGATCCAGGCAAGAGTTCTTGAGTGGGACAACTACCCTGAGATCAAGACACTTGACCAGTACTTCGATCTTCTTGAGAGATATGCAGCAGCTAATCCTAAGACCAAGGACGCTAACGGCAACGAGATGGATATCATTCCTTACACCTGCCTCTGCGATGACTGGCGTTACTTCTGTATCGAGAACGCTCCTCAGTTCCTTGACGGATATCCAA
>JAEEGL012242672.1_pt1 | contig 46882 bp, 41 predicted proteins | sample 9134231 | NCBI WGS metagenome assembly JAEEGL01 (sample SAMN16246548, study PRJNA631951) | gut metagenome | biome: gut microbiome; feature: rumen; material: fiber-attached | host: Bos | place: Iran: Karaj | collected 2018-10
GGAGGAGGCTGCCTGCGAGATCTATTACCGGAAGATGAAAAAGCTTCTGTCCGACATCCAGGGCGGCGGGGATCCTCTGTGGGAGATCACAGACGTGCGCATCAGCAGCCGTTCCTCCGCCGATATCACCTTCGGAACGCGGACCGTGCGTCTGCCGGGAGAGCTCCAGTCGTACTGCTTCCTTGCTGTTTCCGACGGCATGTTCTGGCTGTCGGAAGAAGACCGGGACGTATGGCCCTGGCTTCTGGATCCCGCAAAGCGGCAGGATCTCCTCACGGAACAGGAATGCGGAGCAGTGACCGCCGCGGTCGAGGATTACTTCCGGGACCGCTCAGACCCCGTTCTGGTCCTTACCCGGGAAATGGAGGAGCGCGCCTTCGACCTTGCCGGCGGGATCCGGGACCGGAAGATGACGAAACGCCGTGCCGCCGAAATCCTGAGGTCCCTGTTCCCCGGCCGCCCGGCGGCCTTTTATCCGGACCTTGTCTCAGACGCCCTCAACGGCGTCCGGTGGTATCCGAAGGATACGGATCAGTAACTGGATACGGATCGACAGAAAAATCAGCAGAGGCGTCTTGTGGACGCCTCTGCTGATCTTTCTGTATTCTTTCCCGGACCCGTCACGCCTTAAGCGTTTCCTCCAGAAACCGGAGGATCTCCCGACGCATCTCCGGGGTCTCAAAGTGGGTAGTATCGTACCGGAGAAGCCTCCAGCTGTCCTCTGCGCCCATCTCCCCGTAGACGTCCCGGAGCTCCCTGTCGATCCGGTCGAGGCCCTCAGGGGGTGTGAGCACGTCCCTCTCCCCCGCCACAGCCAGATGGGGCCTCGGCGCGATGAGCGCGCAGATCTCCGCAGTGGTGAAGTGTTCCAGGAGCCCGGGCAGATAGTAGTAGACGCCGTGCTCCTCGAGAGATCCCCTGGCCTCCAGGGCGTCAAAATCCGTAAGGCAGCAGATCTCCGCGCAGGACCGGATCCGCTCGTCAAGAGCCGCGAGATACCAGGCCTGAGTGCTGCCCATGCTCATGCCAAGAGACGCCACCCGGTCTTCGTCCACGTCTGGCCGGGAGGTGAGATAGTCCAGCGCCTTGAGATGGTCGAAGACCATGGCGCCCCAGAGGGTCTTCCCGTGCCAGAGCATGGACCGGAAGGTCTCCCCCTCGGTGCGGCTGCTGCGCTCCCCGAAGCACCAGGCGTCGGGGCACAAGGCGGCGATGCCGCGCCGTGCCAGATCCCAGGCGTAACCGGGGCGCTGCATGTAGATCTGCCCCTCCAGGAGCTCCCGTTTTCCGTGAGAATAGAATCCCCCGTGGGAATGGGCGTAGAGCACCGCGGGAAGCGGTCCCCCCATCCCGGCGGGTTTTGTGAAGACAGCGGGCACCTCCTCGCCGCATCCGGTATCCAGAACGAGATATTCGATATGCAGCCCGTCCCGCTCCTCCTCGGAGCGGACGCGGCAGGAGACGGGGCCGTTCCGGTCCGGGAGCTTTCCCAGAAGCCCGTAGAGCTCCGCCCGTCGGGCGGCGGCATACCCTATGTCCATCACGGCGCCCCCAGATTGATGATATCTGTCTTGTTGAGGAAGTACACGGTCACCAGCGCGCTGAGCATCAGCACGTTGATGAAGAAAGCGATCGCCCCCAGCGCTACGCCGGCGTTCGCCATCTCCAGCTGGTACTTCTCGCTCTCCTGCCTGCCTCGCTTGCCCCACTTCATGGCAAGGCTCCCCAGCACCATCCCGGCAATGGGGACGAGGCTCGTCACCATCGCTGCAATGCCGAACCAAAGGCTCTTTCTGCTGGATCTGTAACCCGGCCGTTTTTCAGGAACCTCTTCCTTCTGTTTCCTCATAGTTTCTGCTCCTTGATCTGCTCCAGCGCTTCCGCCAGAGCCGTTTCTGCGGAATACCTGCGGGTAATGGTCGGCACCGGTCCCGGCGCCGCAAGCGCCGTCACCATTCCCTCCGGCCCCGACGGATAGCGGATCCTCGCCGCTTCCGTACCGTCCCGGTAGAGGACGCCCTCCTCCAGCACCAGCCGCGTCATGGGGAAGGAAAGCCCTTCCCCGGTCATTTTCAGATAGGCCTCCTTAGCTGTCCAGAGGCGGACGAGTTCCCGGTCCGGGACCTGCTCCTCCCCGGCACAGAGCCGGGGCCTCACCCGCGTGAGATCCCTTTCGGCCGACTCGCAGTCCAGCCCGACGGGACAAGTCGCCAGGACGGCAAGGCCCCAGCTGCCGGTGTGGGAAAATGACAGGAAGAGCCCGTCCTCCAGGAGCGGTTCCCCGTGCTCCCCCCTATTGTAAGGCCGGAAAGGCTCACCGAAAAGCCTGAAAGCCCCCCGCAGTGCCAGTTCTGCGCAGACGGAGCGAATCTGATCCTCCCGGCGTGTCTTTCGCGCCAGATCTTCCCGGCGCAGCGGGGTGAGGACGCTCTCCAGTCTAAGATCCTCTGGATCCAGCCCTGTGCCGTCCACAGCGCAAAGCACGGCGCGCCAGTTCTGTTTCATCCTGTATCCTCCATCATGTGCGTATCTCGATTCGCCGATTCTCCCGGTCAGCGGCATCTTCGTCAGCAAAAAGCGCACCGCATACCCGGGTAGGCGACAACTCCCCCGGACCGATTCCGGCATCCAGCGCAAGGACTGCGGCGCAGCCGGCAGCCTCCCCCAGTCCGATCATTGTTCTGGAAAGTCTGGCGCTGGAAGCTGCGATGTGAGAGAAGGAGGATCCCCTGCAAGCCACCAGCAAATTCCCGATCTCCCTTGGCAGCAGACACTCGTAAGGTATCCCGTACTTTCCCGTGGGAGCACATCGCGTTCCGGAGACATTGGTGCGGCCGTGGGTATCTGTAGGGTGATCTGCCACCGCGATCACATCCTCCTGCCCTGTGGCCTCCGGGCACCCCCGGAGGATATCCGTATGAGTGAGCACATAGCGGCCCCGAAGGCGCCAGCTTTCCCGGATTCCGATCATAGGGCATATTTCCGAGATCTCATAACCTGAAAGGACACTGTTCTCCCGCAGCCAGCAGAAATACGCAAGAACACGTCCACGGCACTCGTGGCGAAGCTCCTCCCCCGAACAGCTCAGGAGAGCTTCTCCCTCGATCGTGGGAAGCATATTCACGGAGATATCTCCTCCGGGATCACGGACGCACCATGCAACGGGCTCCGCTGTCCGCCGCACAACGTCCATCCATGCTGCCGCTTTCGTATCGGAGAAATCCTCCCGAGTCTCGTAGGGCGCGCCGCCTTTCCGGATCACGAAACACTGGGAGATGCCGTTCAGGATCCGCTCCGCCTTTTCCGGGGCAAACTGCTCCCCAAAGCGGCTTCTGGGATCCTCTCCCAGCATGACCTCGCAGCCGGCCATTCGGGCCGCCGCGATATCTCCCGTGGCATCTATGACGATTCTTGGCTCCCAGACGCTGCGTCCCTCCGGCCCCCGAAGAGATACAGAGACGATCTGCCCGTCGCGCACTGTGAGGTCCTCCAGTTCTGTACAGAACCGTTCTTCCAGGAGGCCTTTTCGATCCCTTTCACGCACGAAGGTTTCCATTGCCGAAGACATGGCTTTCCGATCAAAGTGAAACCTGCGGAAACTTTTCGCCCCAAACCGCCGGAGGGTGCTGTCATAAGGATCCTGTGCGCGGTCGGACAGATAGCAGCGCTGGGTCGGTGACACGTTAAGTACACCTTCTCCTACGAACCCTTCGCCCCGGGATTCCAAGTACGCGGCAAGACGCCGGTGCGTAGAACCAGCCGTTACGCCCGGTTCCCAGCAGTTCACACCGGCAAACACGCTGGTACCGCCGAACCCCGGATTTCGGTCCGCCAGGATCACACGGTATCTGCCCTGCTCCACAGCCCGCAGCGCCGCTCCGAAGCCGGCGCTTCCTGCCCCAAGGATCAGGACGTCGCATCGTTCGCCCATATCGTCGCCTCCAGCAAGAAGCCGTCGCGCCATCCGGCGCGGCGGCGTTTTCTCAGAAGGGCAGAATCTCCTGGTCAATGCCCCAGACGGTCATGTCCTCGATTACCACATGCCTGGGCAGATAGAACACATCCGCAATGGCCTGCGCGACATCCTCAGCCTGAAGCTCGTGATGGGAAGGCACTTCATTGGCATTGACGGAAAAGTTTGTTGCACCGGCCGCAGGAATCAATGTGGTCACGCGGATCCCATGTGGCCGCAGCTCTGCGTACAGGGCCTTGGAGAATTCCAGGACTCCGGCCTTTGCCGCAGAGTAGGCCGTATAGGTCGGCCAGCCGTGACGCGCGCAGACAGAGGAGACGTTGATGATGGTGCCTCCACCCTGACGGATCAGATCCGGAGCGAAGACACGGCATCCGTACATCGTTCCGAGAAGATTAATACGGATCGACGCTTCAATGTCTTCCACTGACATCTCAGCGAACGGAACGAGGTTCACACCGCCTCCCGCGTTGTTCACGAGCAGATCCAGCCCGTCCATCTCCGTCATTAGACGTTCATGAACGCGCTGCCAGTCCTCCCAGCTCCCGGCATCGGCGCGGATCCATCCTTCAGCTCCGATCTCGTCTGCGGCGGATTCCAGCCTGGCCTGATCCCGTCCGGTAATCCAGACGCGCTCACCCCGGCCTGCAAATAACCTTGCAGTTGCTTTCCCAAAGCCCCCGGAACCGCCTGTGACAAGAATCCTGTGCGCCATGATCCTCTCTCCAATCTCTACTTTTTCAGCATTATAGCACGCGCCGCAGGTAACATGCAACATCGCTGAAAGTGATGGGAAACCAACAGCTGAAAGTGATGGGAAAGAACGACATGGTTCATCCACCGGGCCGGTACTCTCGCTGTGCGGCGAAAAGGAAAAGTGTCCTTTGCCAGTCAGACAAAAGACACTTCCCATGGAGCTGGTGGGGGGAGTCGAACCCTCAACCTACGCATTACGAATGCGTCGCTCTGCCATTGAGCCACACCAGCGCGCTTCCATACTGTACCATGTTTTATTCTGCAAGTCAAGCGCCGTAACGGAAAAATCGGAAGTTTTTCCGCTCCGTCTTGTAATCATTTGTTACATCGATTATGAAAAATCAAAACGCTGAAATCCATGTTGAAACCGGGTAAAAATCGCCAGGGAGAAAGGTTCGGAAAACGGCCATTTTGGTCCGGGATTTCGCATTTTCTACGGGACAAATCACGAGACAATAATGGCCTTCAGTTTCCATAAACGAAGATCCCGAAAGGGGATTTCGAAAAGTTACGCACAGTTTCCACAGAGTTTTCCACAGGCCATAATCCCTTGCGGGTCAACGCATCTTGCGAGTTATCCAAAATTTACCATTCCCGTTTGCGAAAAAGAGTGCCTTGGTTTTCCACCGGATATCCGGTCAACATAACAACCGTTTTGTTACCGTTTTGATACCTTGCGAGGATTCAGGGTCTGGCACTTCCATGCATCTGCGCAGCGCACCGACGGAACACGCCGGTCCGTCTCCGACAGGTATGAGGGCTGAGGCGGAATCCTGGTATTGACGCCGGTTCTTGAGCGGTCTGGTCAGGCTTTGTTTCCCCGACACATCAAATTCAGAATGTCACCTGAAAGAACTATTTCGGAAGCGCGGAAGTGAAACCGAAAAAAGGCTCCCAGAATGGATCTGGGAGCCCCTGCGCATCGGATCAGCGGTCAGCGGGCCATGCACTCAGGGAAGTCCGCGCTGATGTCCATTGTGGCGTAGGCGTTCATGCCGCTGCCGGCAGTGTGGCCGGCCAGATACTCGTAATATCCCTGGGCGCCGATCATAGCGCCGTTGTCCCCGCAAAGGCGAAGTGGGGGCACAAAGAGCCGGCGACCCGCTTTTTCCGCGGCAGCCTGGAAATCTGCACGGATCCTGGAATTGGCGGCGACGCCGCCGGCCACTACGATATTCTCTCGTCCAAACTCCTCGGCGGCGGCCATGGTGCGGGGCACCAGCGTATCGCTGACAGCAGCGGCAAAAGATGCCGCGAGGCCTGCGCGGTCCAGTTCTTCTCCCTTCTGGGCGGCATTGTGAACCAGATTCACAACAGCGGTCTTCAGTCCGGAGAACGACATGTCGTAAAAATTCCCGTCCACATGAGCTCGGGGAAGCGGATAGGCCCTGTCGTTCCCGCCTTGGGCGAGTTTGTCCATAGGGAGACCCCCGGGGTACGGCAGGCCCAGGACTCGGGCTGCCTTGTCAAAGCATTCTCCTGCCGCGTCGTCCCGAGTGGCGCCTACAATGACCATATCCGTGTAATTCCTCACGTCTACGATGACCGTATTCCCCCCGGAAATGGCAAGGCACAGAAACGGCGGCTCCAGTTCCGGATAGGCCAGGTAATTCGCAGCGATGTGGCCGCGGACATGATGCACCGGAATAAGGGGTACTCCCAAGGCCATTGCGACGGCTTTGGCAAAGTTCACTCCCACCAGGAGGGCACCGATGAGGCCGGGAGCGCAGGTCACGGCCACGGCATCCAGTTCGTCCCGTCGCAGGCCAGCTTTCTTCACGGCACTGTCCGTGAGGCGGCTGATGACCGTGATGTGGCTTCGGGAGGCAATCTCAGGCACCACGCCTCCGTAGAGGGCGTGCATGTCTGCCTGTGAAAGGACTTCATTGGACAGAACGGTACGGCCGTCCTGCACCACGGCGGCGGCGGTCTCGTCACAGGAAGATTCGATAGCAAGAATGTTCATGATCCGTTTCTGCTTCTTTCAGACATCGGCCGCCATGAGGATGGCGTCTTCCGTCGGGTTGGAATAGTAGCCCTTCCGGCGTCCCACGGGGACAAAGCCCAGGGCTGCATATAGAGCAACTGCGGGGGCGTTGGAATCGCGTACCTCCAGAAAAATCCGTTCCATGCCCCGATCCCGGCAAATCTCCAGTGCCCGGGATACCAGGGCATGTCCCACGCCCTTCCGCCGAGTCTCCGGACGTACGGCCAGAGAATAGATCTCGACCTCGGGGTCCAGAAGCCGCATGTAAATGTAGCCAGCGGGATCTCCGTCCCGCACTGCTACGAGGAGCAGCAAGCCCGAATCCGCGGCGGCCGCGGCGAAATCCGATGCAGGCCATGGGTCGTGGAAAGCAGCTGCAGCGATTTCGTGGAGCACCTGCGCATCCTCTGGATCGGCAGGGCGCACCCGCGTCACTTCGCCTCGTACCATGTCTTCCCCCAGCCCGCCTCCGCGGTCAGCGGCACCGACAGTTCAGCGGCGCCCTCCATTTCCTCCCGCAGCACCCGGGCAACGGTTTCCGCTTCCGCCTCTGGACACTCCACAATGAGCTCGTCGTGGATCTGCAGGACGAGGCGGCCCCTAAGCCCCTCCTTCTCCAACCGTTCCCGAACGCGGATCATGGCGATCTTCATGAGATCCGCCGCAGTGCCCTGTACCGGCATGTTGAGGGCCACCCGTTCCCCAAAGGCACGGATGTTGGCGTTGGAGGACTTGAGTTCCGGCAGTTCCCGGCGACGCCCGAAAATGGTGGATACATACCCTTTTTCGGAAGCCTCGGATACCACCCGCTTCATATACTCACGTATGCCGGCGTAGTGCTGGAGATAGGCGTCGATATATGCCCTGGCTTCTCCGGGGGTGACTCCGATGTTCTGGGCCAGCGAAAAGCCGGAAATGCCGTACACGATGCCGAAGTTCACGGCCTTGGCCCGGCTTCGCTGGGTGGAGGTGACTTCCTCCAGCGGCACGCCGAAGACCTGGGACGCAGTGACTGCGTGCACGTCCTCTCCTTCCCGGAAGGCCTCGCGCATGGCCTCGTCCCCCGAGATGTGCGCCAGAAGCCGCAACTCGATCTGGCTCCAGTCTGCGTCCACCAGAACACTGCCGTCCCCAGCCGTAAACATCCGCCGAATCTCACCGCCCAGCTGGCGGCGCACCGGGATGTTCTGGAGGTTCGGTTCCACGGAGGAGAGGCGGCCGGTAGCGGTGACGGTCATCTGGAAGTGGGTGTGGATCCTGCCGTCCTCCCCTACCACCCGTAGCAGCCCATCCGCATAGGTGGACTTGAGTTTCGTCAGTTCTCGCCAGTCCAGGATCTGCTGGACGATGGGATCCCGTCCGCGGAGTTTTTCCAGCACTTCCGCACCGGTAGCCCAGCCTGTCCTGGTCCGCTTGGGAGGTGGGAGCCCTCGCTCCTCAAAGAGCACTTCACCCAGTTGCTTGGGAGAGTGGATATTGAACTCGTGGCCTGCAAGGTCCCATATTCCCTGCTGAGCGGCGTCGGCGGCCTTCTGCAGGCCCTCGCCGTAGGCCCTCAGCGCATCCACATCCACGAGGACGCCCCGATATTCCATCTCCGCCAGCACCCGGCAGAGAGGCATCTCCACATCTCGGAACAGGGCCGTTTGCCCCCGCTCCTCCAGACGGGATTCCAGCACAGGACGCAGGCACCACAGGCGCGCGGCGTCCGTTAAGAGCCTCTCATCGTCCCCGGGATCGTCAAGGGTGAGCTGGCCGTCCTCGGTCTCCTGCCCGCATGCGGGGATGCCGCACCAGCGGTCACCCAGCCCGGAAAGGCCGTAGTCGCTTGCCGTGGGGTCCAGGAGATAACCGCCCAAGGCCGTGTCGAACTCCCAGCCGTCCGTGTCCAGGCCTGCAAAGAGACAGGCGCGCATGAGCTCCTTAACATCGTGTCCGGTCTTTCGGATGCCGCTGCCCAGGACCGTCCGTAAGGCGCCGTCGTACTCCGCAGTGTCCCGGCGTGTGAAAAGATAATCCGTATCATCTAGAGACGCCGCGAAGGCAGAGAAGTCCTCCGATACCGTCACGGCCGCCCAAGTGGCCTTCTGAAGTCGTTCCAGCACGGGCGCGGGATCCGTGACACGCTCCCGTGCGCGTGAGGCAATGGCCGAAGAATTATCGGCAGGTGCCTCTCTTGGAGGCGTGAGGCCATAGCGCTCTATCATCTTTGTAAACTGCAGGGTGGTGAAGAGCCGGTAAAGCGCATCGTTGTCAGGAGGCTGCAGGAGGTTCGTCTCTGGGGAGAACTCGAAGGGCACGTCCCGGCAGATGGTGGCAAGCCAATAGGAGAGTTCTGCTGAGGCGCGACCGTCCTCCAGCTTCTTCCTCAGCGTCTCCCGGATGGGCAGTTCCGAGAGCTTCGCGTAGAGATCCTGGACGGTCCCATAGTCCTGTACAAGCACCATGGCCGTCTTCTCCCCCACGCCGGGAACTCCAGGGATGTTGTCCGAAGAATCCCCCATGAGAGCTTTGAGGTCCACGATACGTACTGGTTCAAAGCCGTACTCCTCCCGGAAGACCGCTGGAGTATAGTCCCGCGAGATCTGCAGCCCCTGCCGGCTGTGCACATGCTTGACCTTCGTCTTGTCCGTGATGAGCTGAAAACTGTCTCGGTCTCCGGTCGCGATGGCGCTCTCCCATCCAGCTGCCTCCGCACGGGCGGCGGCGGTGCCGATGAGATCGTCCGCCTCGTATCCTGCAAGGCTGTAGCAGGGGACGCGCATCGCTTCCAGTACCTGCCGCAGAATCGGCATCTGTACCCGGAGTTCCTCGTCCATTCCCTTGCGCTGGGCCTTGTAGGCTTCGTACTTCTCCTTACGGAAGGTGGGAGCGTGCTCATCGAACATGACGCAGACCGCGTCAGGCGACTCCTCCACTACTAATTTCTGGAGAATGGTGAGAAATCCATAGATCGCGTTCGTGGGCGTTCCGTCCGGCGCATTCAGCTGACGAACGCCGTAGTATGCCCGGTTGGCAATGCTGTTGCCGTCTAGGATCAGCAGCTTCACGATCGGCTCCTTCCCGGCCGTCAGGCCTTTTTCCAGACGACGCCTTCCTTCGTGTCCGCGAGAACCACGCCCATGGACTGAATCTCGTCCCGGATCCTGTCTGCCTCAGCCCAGTTCTTCTCCTTACGGGCGGCCTGACGGGCTGCGATGAGCTCCTCCACCTTCCGGGCAAAGGGGTCATCCGCGGCAACAGGCGCGGCCTGGACAGTCCGATCTTTCCGGACTGCCTCTGCTTTCTCCGTAAGAGAGAGGCCCAGGACGCTGTCGAAATCCCGGATCAGGGCGAGGGCCGTGGCTCCGTTGAGGCCCGCCTTAAGCACATCATAGAGCCTGGTCACGGCCATGGAGGTGTTGAGATCGTTCCCCAGAGCCTCGTCGAAAGCATCGCGCAGGGACTTTGCCGCCGCCTCGTCCACGGTCCCGTCGGAGGGGTCCATCTGGGCAACGCGGGAAACGAGCTTCTGATAGGCCCCGGCGGCGTTCTCCATCCCCTCCCAGGAAAACACCAGGGATTTGCGGTAGTGGCTCTGGAGGCAGAAGAATCTGTAGACCAGAGGGTCATAGCCGTGCTTTTCGAGCGCATCCACGGTGAGAAACTCGCCGCTGGATTTGCTCATCTTGCCGGAGGTGGTATTCAGATGCAGCACGTGCATCCAGAAATTGCACCACTTATGGCCCAGATACGCCTCGCTCTGGGCGATCTCGTTGGTGTGATGAGGGAAAGCATTGTCGATTCCGCCGCAGTGGATGTCCAGCCGTTCGCCCAGATGCTTCATGCTGATGCAGCTGCACTCGATGTGCCAGCCGGGATATCCCACGCCCCAGGGGCTGTTCCACTTGAGTTCCTGGTCCTCGAACTTGGACTTGGTGAACCAGAGGACGAAATCCGTCTTGCTGTGCTTGTTCTCATCGGCCTCTACGCCCTCCCGGACGCCTACGCGGAGATCCTCCTCCTCCTGGTTGCCGAAAACGTAATAGTTCTCCAGCTTGGAAGTGTCAAAATACACGTTCCCGCCGGAAAGATAGGCGTAGCCCTTGTCCAGCAGCGCCTGGATCACACGGATGAACTCGTCGATGCAGTGTGTGGCGGGCTCCACCACGTCGGGACGCTTGATGTTGAGCTTTTCGCAGTCCCTGAAGAAGGCCTCGGTATAGAAGGCGGCGATCTCCATGACCGTCTTGTGTTCCCGGCGGGCACCCTTGAGCATCTTGTCCTCGCCAGTATCCGCATCGCTGGTGAGATGCCCCACGTCCGTGATGTTCATGACGCGCTTCACGTCGTAGCCGCTCCAGCGAAGATACTTCTCCAGCACGTCCTCCATGAGGTAGCTGCGCAGATTCCCGATGTGAGCGTAATGATAGACCGTCGGGCCGCAGGTGTACATGGAGACCCTGCCGGGCTCGTTGGGTACGAATTCCTGTATGCTGTGGGTCGCGCTGTTGTATAGTTTCATAACCTTATCCTTTCACGACTTCGCCGACGGGCTCCCCGTCCACTTCGTCTGTAATCTTCACTGTCACGAATTCTCCTGCTTCCACGCCTCTGCCGGTGAAGAAGATCCGTCCGTCCACGTCCGGTGATTCTGCATAGCTCCGGCCGCTCCAGCAGCCCAGAGCGTGGTCGAAGCCCTCCGCCAGGACCCGGTACGTCTTCTTCCGGCGCTTCCGGTTGAAGTCGTCCATGATCCGGGCCTGGATCTCCTCGACGAGCTCCGCACGGCGCTGAGCCGTTTCTGCGTCTGGGCGGTCCATGGCGGCAGCGGGGGTCCCTTCCTCCGGGGAATAGGGAAACACGCCTGCCCGCTCGATCTTCATCTCTTTCAGGAACTCACAAAGCTCCTCGAACTCCGCTTCTCCCTCCCCGGGCAGGCCAGTGATAAGGCTCGTCCGCAGCACAAGGCCGGGCAACCGCTTCCGGAGGGTCGTAAAGAGCGTCCGGATCCCCTCCTTGGTGTCCCGGCGGTTCATCTGCCGGAGGATCGCATCGTTGCAGTGCTGGATGGGGATATCCAGATATCTCAGGATCTTCTTATGGGATGCGATCACATCGATGAGCTCCTCGTCCACCTCGGCGGCATAGAGATAGTGGAGACGGATCCATGTGAGGCCCTCGATCCCGCATAGCTTTTCCAGAAGCGGGGCGAGACATCGCCTGCCGTACAGATCCGTACCGTATCTGGTGATCTCCTGGGCTACCAAGATGAGTTCCTTCACACCAGTCTGGGCGAGACCTTCGGCCTCCGAGACGATCTCCTCCATAGGACGGCTGCGGAACCGCCCGCGGATGGCCGGGATCGCGCAGTACGCACAGTGGTTGTCGCAACCCTCTGCGATCTTGATATAGGCCCAGCTGGGACCTGTGGAGACCACCCGTCCCAGTTCCGGAATGGGTTCGTCCCTGTCTCCGATACAGATCACGCGCTCCCCGGCGCAGACCCGTTTGAGCACATCCGCGATTCCGGGGAACCGCGTGGTCCCCACGAGGGCGTCGATCTCCGGGATCTCGTCCATCAGCTCCTCGCCGTACCGCTGGGGCAGGCAACCCGTGACCACGATCTTCTCCATCTTGCCGGCGGATTTCAGCTTCGCCAGTTCCAGAATGTTCTCGATGGCCTCCGCCTTCGCGCTCTCGATAAAGCCGCAGGTATTCACCACGCCGATCTGGGCGCTCTCGGGATCCGCCTCCAGGGCAAAGCCCGCGTCGTCCAGCAGACACAGCATCTGCTCGCTGTCTATGAGATTTTTCGCGCATCCGAGAGAGGCGAAGTAGACCCGTTTCATCCGTCGAATTCCCCCGTATCCGTCCACTGCCGCAGGGCGGCGCGGACTTTTTCATAGCCGAATCCCCGCCGGAGCAGGAAGTCCATGGTCTTCTTTACATCCGCAGGGCCGCTTTCAGGCCCGAGACGACCCGCAAGGAGGCGGCCGATAGCCTCCTCCTCGTCGGGCAGCTGTTCCAGTGCCTCCGGCCAGAGATCCTTTTCGATTCCCCGCCGGAACAGTTCGCTTTTTACCTTCGCCGGGCCGAAGCCCCTGGCGCTGTAATGACGGACGATCATTCCCGCGTACTCCCTGTCGTCAAGTGCGCCGATGCGTTCCAGCCAGCCGGCGGTCTCCTCCGCCTCCTCGCGGCTGCCGCCACGGCGGGCGAGCCTGTCGGTGACCTCCCGGCGGCTCATGGCCCGGGCGCCGATCATGCGCAGTGCACGCTTCTTGGATCTGCGGGCGGAGACCGCCTTCTTGAGCGCCTCCAGATCCCCGTCCTCCATTTCCATCCCTGCATATAGACCGAACTCCGCCACGATCTGAGCGTCCACGACCAGTTCCTCGCCATTCTCCAGGGCCGCCCGAATCCGGTCCGGATCGCCGGAAGGGGAGTACAGTCGGACGATGCGCATGCTTTAGTCCTCGAATTCCTCAGCGCCCACGTCTACCGGCTTCGATGCGGGATCCTCCAGACGGCCTGCGGCCACGGCGGCCACCTTCGCCTGAGGGGACATGAGCTTGAAGGCGTTGGCACGGATCTCCGCCTCGATCGCATCGGCGGCTTCGGGATGCTCCTTGAGGTAAAGCTTCATATTGTCCCGGCCCTGGAGACGCACATCCTGATAGGTGAACCAGGCGCCGCCCTTTTCGATGATGTCCAGCTTCACGCCCAGGTCGATGATCTCGCCGAGTTTCGAGATGCCCTCGCCGTACATGATGTCGAACTCAGCCTCACGGAAAGGCGGAGCGACTTTGTTCTTCACGACCTTGGCGCGGGTGCGGTTGCCCACTACCTCGCTGCCCACTTTCAGCGTCTCGATGCGGCGCACGTCGATGCGCACGCTGGAGAAGTACTTCAGGGCACGGCCGCCGGGAGTAGTCTCGGGGTTGCCGTACATGACGCCGATCTTCTCGCGAAGCTGGTTGATGAAGATCACGATGCACTGGGTCTTGGAGATGACGCCAGCCAGTTTCCTAAGGGCCTGGCTCATGAGCCGGGCCACTACGCCCACAGAGGAATCGCCCATCTCTCCCTCGATCTCGCTTCTGGGCACAAGGGCGGCAACGGAGTCCACCACCACCATATCGATGGCGCCGGAGCGGACCAGCGTTTCCACGATGGCCAGGGCATCCTCGCCGGTGTCCGGCTGAGAAATGAGGAGGTTGTCGATGTCGATGCCTATGGCCCGAGCGTAGGCGGGCTCAAGGGCGTGTTCCGCGTCGATGTAGGCCACCTCGCCCCCCGCCTTCTGGGCGGAGGCCACCGCGTGCAGAGCGAGGGTGGTCTTGCCGGAGGATTCAGGCCCGTAAATCTCCACGATCCGTCCTTTGGGCAGGCCGCCGATCCCCAGCGCCAGATCCAGAGACAGAGATCCGGTGGGCACAGCGTCCACGTTCACCTGCAGATTCTCCCCCAGGCGCATGATGGCACTTTCGCCGTAGCTGCGGCGTACTTGATTGATGGCCGTCTCCAGTGCGCGCTTGCGGTCCACGGTGGTTCCCGCGGTCTCCGCTGCCGGTGTCTTCTTCTTTTCCGCCATGTCATTCTCCTCCATTCCACGCGGCGTAGGGGTTCGTGATCCTGCCGGCCACCACCCGGTCCACGCCGATTGTGTCCTGATATCTGGTGAGGTCGCAGAAGCCGTTTCGCCGGAGGATCTCCTCCACCGGGCCGGCCTGTCCCTCTCCGCATTCCAGTATCATCCAACCGTTGTCCTTTAAAACGGACTTCCACTGTCCCGCGATGGATCTGTAAAATTTCAATCCGTCCTCGCCGCCGTCCAAGGCCATCCGGGGCTCAAAGTCTCTCACGGAACCGTCCAGCACCCCAATCTCCCCAGTGGGGATGTAAGGGGGGTTGGCGACCAGCACGTCAAAGCGGCCGATGAGCATGGGCGGTGATTTGAGGGCGTCGGCGTCCAGACTCGTGATGCAGCGGCTGAGGTGATTGAGCTCCACATTCTGGCGGCAGACGGCAAGGGCCTTGAGAGACTTGTCGATGCACACCATACGGCAGTCCGGGACGTTCGCCGCAATGGCGATCCCCACACAGCCGCTGCCGGTACACAGATCTACCACGCGCGTGCCGCTGACCTCCCGAGACCGGAGCAGGTCTATGGCGGTCTCCGCCAGCACCTCGGTGTCGATCCGGGGGATGAGCACATCCTCTGTGACCTTGATGGGCAGACCCATGAACTCCCATTCCCCGGTGATCTGAGCCACGGGCTCCCCGGCGATGCGCCTGTCCACGAGCCGGCGCACCTTCTGCTCATAGGACTCGGTCACATAGAGCCCCAGATCCCGGAAAAAGGCCTCCCGTGTCTTTTCCGCTGCCGCACACAGAAGGATTCTGGCCTCAGTCTGATAGCCTTCGATCCCGGTGGCACGAAGTTCCCTGCGAACAGCGAGATACAAGTCGTTGTACGTCTTCATCCCTCGCCTCCGTCAGATCCTGTCGGCGCCCTGTTCCTCAGGCAGGACCATCTCCAGGGCGCGGATGGCCACCTCCAGCATCTCGTCTTCCGGCTCTTTGGTAGTGAGCCGCTGGAGCCAGAGTCCCGGCGCGGAGAGGATGCGGGTGAGGAGATTGTCATGCCGCCCGGCGTACCGGATGAGCTCATAGCTGATGCCTACCACCACCGGAAGAAGCACCAGACGCAGCGCCATGCGGATCAGGGCGTTCTGCCAGCGGACGAGGGAGAAAATCAGGATAGAGACGATCATCACGAGGAACAGGAAACTCGTGCCGCATCGGGGATGGAACCTGCGCATGGGCCGGCAGTTTTCCACCGTCAGCGGCTGCCCCGCTTCGTAGCAGGCAATGGTCTTGTGCTCTGCCCCGTGGTACATCCATACCCGGCGGATCTCCTTCATGCCGGAAACGCTCCAGAGATAAATGAGAAAGATGAGGATCCGCAGAACGCCCTCCACGAGACTTCGAAGCACCGTAATGTCGGTCACCTTGGCAAGGAGCCCCGCGAGAACGGTGGGCAGCAGGATGAAGAGTCCCACCGCCAGAACAATCCCCAGAGCCACGGCCACGCCTACGGCCAGTTTCTGGAACTTTTCAGCGCCCATCTTCTTTTCCAGACGCTGCTCCAGTTTTCCCTTCTCCTCCTGTTCTGCTTCTGGGATCTGTTCCGCGGAAAAGTTCAGGGCCTTGACGCCGGAGATCATGCTCTCCAGAAAATTCACAGTGCCTCGGATAAATGGCCAGCCCAGGATGGGATACCGCTCCCGGATGGGATGCAGGGTCTCTTCACGTGTGACGTAGGAGCCGTCCTCACGGCGCACCACGATGGCCTGCTTCTCCGGTCCGCGCATGAGGATTCCTTCCATGAGCGCCTGTCCGCCGATGGATGTACGGAACGCGCAGGACTCCTCCTTCCGCTTCATTGCGATCCCTCCTGATTCACCGGCAGCAGGACCGTGACCTTGAGCCCGCCTCCCTCGGCGTTCTGCAGTACGAGCCGCCCTCCGTGATATTTGACGATCTCATCGCACACGGCGAGACCGATACCGCTGCCGCGCTCCTTGGAATTGCCCTTGTAGAACTTTTTTTTCACGTTTTCCAGATCGTCCTCCGGGATGCCGGGTCCGAAGTCCCGGAAGGACAGGATGATCCACTGCCCCTCGCGTTCGGCGGAGGCGAGGATCCGTTTGCCGTCCCGGCCGTACTTTCTGGCGTTGTCCAGGATGTTTAAGAATACCTGCTTGAGCCGCTCCGGATCCGCGGGGATGAGCGGCAGCGGCTCCGGGGACGGGGTGTACTCCAGGGACATGTTCTCTTGGCGCAGAAGCTCCCGGTAGGTGAAAATGGTGTCCTCCATCTCCGCCTCCACATCGGTGTCCTCGATGTTGAGCGTAAAGCGCCCGTCCTGCATTCTGGTAAATTCCAGAAGCTCCTCCACCATCTTGGTGAGACGCCTGGCCTCCCGCAGGATGATGCCCACGCCCCTGCGGGCATCATCGTCCAGCTGGTCGTCGTAGGCGATGGTCTCCGCCCAGCCGGTGATGGCCGTGAGAGGGGTGCGCAGCTCGTGGGACACAGAGGAAACGAACTCCGTCTGCGCCTTCTCAGACTGGCTGATCTTTACGGACATCTCGTTGATGGAGTCCACCAGTTCTCCGATCTCGTCAGGATACTGCTTGACGATCCTGGCTCCGTAACTGCCGTCGGCGACCCGGCGCACCACATGGGTGATCTCCCCGATCGGAGCCACAACGGATCGGATGAAATACAGGCTCGTGAGGATGATAACCAGGACGATGGCCAGAGCGACCGCGGAGACTACCAGAGCCGATTGGAGCGCCGCCCGGTCTGCCAGGCGGAGGCTCGTCACAAAGCGCATGACTCCGATGATGCGGTCATCCGAATAACGCATCGGCGCGGAGACCGAGAGGATGCGTTCGCCGGTAGCGGGGTTCCGCCCCCGCCAAGAACAGATCTCCCCCGTCTCCACCGCCTGGGCAACATCCGGGGTGCCCACGCCGGCTCCCGCCGTGACCCCGTAAGAGGAAGTCTCCACGAAACCCTGGACGTTCACGAACTGCAGTTCCAGCCGGTCGGCGTCCTCAAAGGACTCCGTATACCGGTAGGCGCTGTCATAGTACTCTGCCCGGGAGCGGGTGATATAGTTGGAAAAGAAGTCGGCGGAGGTACGCGCCTTGGTCATGAGACCTGTGCGCACATTCTCCATGTAGTATCCAGCGAGGGCGAGGGAAACGGCCGCCGCACTGATCACCGCAATCGCGATGACGAGCAGCACCGTATTGCGCATCCAGCGCCGGGTGATACCGCTGGGTCTGCGGGCCGTCTTCTCCACGTCTTCGCCTCCCTCCGAACGTTCTGCGACCGGTCTTTACGCGGTCAGAATCCCCACTTGTAGCCGTAACCCCAGACAGTGGTGATGTAGGTGGGGTTCGTGGGATCGTCCTCCACCTTGATGCGCAGACGACGGATGTTCACGTCCACGATCTTCAGTTCCCCGAAGTAGTCCCTGCCCCAGACGGTGTTGAGGATATCCTCCCGGGAGAGGGCCCTGCCGGGATTGTCCATGAACATCTTCATGATGGAATACTCCACCTGGGTGAGCTTCACCCGCTCCCCGTTCTTCTCCAGGGTGCGGTTGCGGGTATTGAGCCGGAAAGGTCCGTGGACGATCTCCGAGGCGCTTTCGTCCTCGCCTCCCACGCGGCGGCACAGCGCGTCGATGCGTGCGGTGAGCTCCGTGGGGGAAAAGGGCTTCGTCACATAGTCGTCCGCCCCGGTCATGAGGCCAGTGACCTTGTCCATCTCCTGTGTGCGCGCGGTGAGCATGATGATGCCGATGCGGCTGTCCGTGGCCCGGATCTTTCTGCAGACCTCGAAGCCGTCGATGTCCGGGAGCATGATGTCCAGGAGCGCCACCTTGATGTCAGGATGGCGGCGCAGCTGATCCAGCGCCTCCGCCCCGGTGGCGGCCTCGATGGGCTCGTATCCGGAACGCCGGAGGTTGATGACGACAAAGCTGCGGATGCTGGCTTCGTCCTCAAGCACGAGTACTTTTTTCATGTCTGCCTCCTTAATATTCGCCGGTTTCCCAGTCGGAATAGATAAAATGGAATCGCGTCTGTACCGTCTCCGGATCCAGGTCTCCCCCGAATCCGTCGCCCTCATAGAGGATCTGGGCAGTATAGATGGTGCCACCTTCCTCAGCCAGCACAAGCCGGCCGGGTTGTTCCGCAAGTTCCTCTCGGTTATCCCCGGTGAGGACACTTACGGTGAGATAGTCGTAAAGGACGTTCCCCTCCCCGTCCGTGACGGAGAAAATCACCGCCCGCTCCCCGGAGACGGCATCACGCCGCCGGACCGTCACGTGATCCGCCCAGCCGGGCTCCAGATCGTAGTACCAGCCGTCGGAGTAATTGTGGTAGGTGACGGCGCGGAGAAACCGTTGTCCAAGGGCTCCGTAGGCGTACCAGTTGAGCCGGTAGTAAGACATGCCGTCGTTCTGCACGGACATGGGCTCCGGCCATGGAATCTCCACCACCCGGTCGCCGTTTATGTCCGCGGAATATACGTTGTAGGTCCTGGCTGTGCCGCTCACGCCGGAAGCGTCGTCCGCCGTGAGGTTGCGAAGACCGCCGCCGTTCCAGACGAAGAGATCCGTCACCAGACCGGTGGCGTGATAGACGCACTCGGCGAGCACCGCGTTCTCGCCCCCAGCGAGCTTCGTCACCCGCAGACGGCTGAGGGATTCCGCTCCGAGAGATAGCGGGGCCCGGGAGGAATGGACTTCCCCTTCGGTGCTCACGGTAAAGGCTTCAGCCTCTCCCGTGGCGGAGGCTGCGTTCATACGAACCACCAGGGCATCCGTCCGCCCATCGCCGGTAAGATCTGTCGCCTCGTATTGGGTGTACCCCGTGGAGAAGAGCGTTTCCGGCTGGTCATCCCGGATGCGGTATACGCAGAGCATCTTAATCTCAGCGCTGATCTGGTACCCTGCAAGGATCTCCAGCACGCCGTCTCCGTCAAGATCCGCGTACGCTACCCGGTCAAAACCTGAACCTTCGCCGCCGATAAGAACCGCCTGTTCGTATTCCCCTTCCACAGAGCGGAACACGCAGATCTGCATGGGCTCATCGTCCTCTGCCAGTTTGAAGAAGGCCACGGCTTCCATTACGCCGTCCCCGTCCAGATCCTCCAGCTGTACCGCCTGACGATGGCTGCCTGCGGTGGGAGAGGAATACCGTGCGCCTCGGTCCAGGAATCCGTCCACAGCGGTCTGGAGCTTCTGATAGGTGTCGGCGATCCGCGGGAGACTGTAGAGATCCTCCGCCCCTGCAAGACCACATCCGGCCGCGGACAGGCACAGGATCAGCGCCGCAAGGCACGCGAAGATCCGTTTGAGCCGCTTCACGGCGCTTCCCCCTTTCGCAGGCACATAATCCCACTAATTTACCTTATCTATTCTACCACAATCCCCTGCCGCTGGAAAGCCCTGGGGGAAACTTTTTGTCCCACGGACGCAAAAAACTGGACGCGTCTCTGCGGACGCGTCCAGTCGGACGTCGGATTCGGGTGGCACCGGCGCTCAGCGCACCCAGAGAACCACCTTGCCCACGTTCTCCCCCCGGTAGAGAATCTGCTGGGCTGCATCTGCCTCCACGACGGGAAGGATTTCGTAAACCGTGGGCCGGATCAGACCCGTCTCCACTTTGGGCCACACTTCACGGACCAGACACGCAATCAGCTCCGCCTTCACCTCCGGCGGACGGGAACGAAGCGTGCTGCCGATGATGCGCACGTTGCGTACGTAGATGTTTTTCAGGTCGATCTCGGTCATGGGACCTGCCATGGAAGCAATCATGATCCATCGGGCTCCGCGCTTGAGATGCGTAAGACATTTGCCCATCTCCATGCCGCCCAGACAGTCGATGGCCACGTCTACACCGCCTCCGGCGGCAAGCTCTGCATCAAGGACGGAAACGAGATCCTCCGTCTTCGTGTTCACAACGATATCCGGGCCGAGTTTTTCCACCGCGGCGCGCTTTCCCTCATCCCGGATGGTGGTGATGACTCGAAGACCGAATGCTTTGGCCATGGGGATCGTCACGCTGGCAAGGCCGCTCCCCCCCGCATGCATGAGCAGGGTGTCCCCGGAATGCGCCTTTCCCTCCCAAAAGAGATTCAGATACGCCGTGCAGAAGGCCTCGGGCATGGCCGCCGCCTCCGCCATGGTGCAGCCGTCTGGAACGGGCATGAGAACGTCGTACCGGGCGGCAACATATTCCGCGTAGCCTCCGCCCCCCAAGAGGGCGCAGACGCGGTCTCCGATCTTCCAGTCAGAAGTGGCCGCTGCCTCTGCTCCCAGAGCCGCAACGGTCCCGGACACTTCCAGCCCCATCCATTCCGGGGCGCCGGGCGGCGGCGGATAGTCTCCCTCCCGCTGCATGAGATCCGCACGGTTCAAAGCGGCATACTCCACCCGAAGAAGGACCTCTTCGGGCTGGAGGACCGGATCCGGCACGTCGGACCATATGAGCGACCGCGCCTCGTCCTTCTCGATGAGGATTGCTTTCATGAGTATCCCCCTTTCAGAGCAGACGCCAGTCAAACTGGGTCACGGGAAATCCCTTTTCCGTCGCGAGCCGGCGGTATACCTCCGGGGCTTCCGCCGGAGAGCGGGTATCTTCGATGAGGTCACGGAGCTTCAGCCGACCCCCGGAGACCAGGCGCAGAAGCGCCGCGCGGTCATCGGGATCCGTCCACCAGCCGGGGCGGCTCTCCTCCCCGGGTCGGGCAAGGGTGTGCGCACCGATCAGGGTGATGCCCGGGCCGTGGACCTTGCGGTAATAATCAATTGTGAAATCGGAATTGCGGGTACAGCCAAGAAGGGCCACCCGGCCGAAGCGCGCCATGCAGTCCAGGATGCCGTCGAGACCGGCGCCGACGCCGGTGACCTCGATACCAACCTTCGCTCCGCCGTCCGTCATTTCCCGGACCCGGACGGCGAAATCCGGGTCAAAAGGATCCAAGGCAAGATCCGCCCCGCCCGCGAGGGCTTTCTCACGCCGGTCCGCCACGGGATCGGCCGCCAGGACCGGCACGGCGCCCGCCGTGTGCAGAAGCCGCACCGCGAGCTGCCCCAGGACTCCGAGACCCATGACAAGGGCCGACTCCCCCATCTCCGTACGGCATTTGCGGACCGCCGCAAGAGGGAACGTCGCGATGTAGAAAAGGGCGCCCTCCTCAAAGCTCACATCCTCAGTGAGCGGGGTGAACTGGCGGCGGGGCAGGCAGACGTATTCGCTGTGGGTGGATCCGGCCAGGGCCACCCGGTCTCCGGGTTTCAGGTCCTCAACGCCCTCCCCAATCGAAACCACGGTCCCTGCGGAGCTGTAGCCACCCCACCGCGGCCAGTGTGCCACGGTGGCGCGGTGAAAGATGTCGTTGTTCACGTCACCCAGGAGGTTCGCCCGCTCGGTGCCGCTGCTGACGGTGGAGACCGCAAGTTTCACCAGCGCTTCGCCGGGACCGGGATCTGCGACCTCGGTCTTCACCAGTTCCGCACATCCTGCTTCAGGGAACAGAATCCGCCTGCACTCCATGGTGATTCCTCCTCAATATCAGTCCCGCATCTGCTGCGGGTTCTCATAGGGCTGCCCCGCCTCCCACATCCGGCGGATCCGGTCGAACGCCTCGTCCGAAACGCGCGGCAGGGTTGACTCCTCCGGCAGTCTGGGGATCAGTTGGTCGCCGGCCACTTCCGGGGTCGTGCAGGCATTGTCGTTCCGGAAGGCGTCGCGCTGCGCGGGATCCCTCAGATCCGGCACGTCCACCGGCACGCCGCCCTGCAGACAGGAGCGGTACGCCAGGATGCCGCAGATGCCCATCGAGACCGCCTTGTACACGTCAATCGCCCATTCTCCCTGGGGACGCCCCAGGATCTTCTGGATGAAGAAGTGCGTGGCGTAGAAGTCGCTGCCGCCGTGGCCGCTCTCCTGGGAAGCCATCTCCTTCTCTACGAACTTCTCGGGCATGTAGGTCTCCAGCGTGCCCTGGCAGGCCTTGTCGCTCTCCTTCCAGACATTGAGGTTCCACTCGCCGAAGCGCTGGGTCTCCATACACCCCTTGGTGCCGTAGAGCTCATAGTTGACGCTCGCCGGCTCACGCTTCAGATCACCGTGGATGCTCTTGAAGAGCGCGCCGTTCTCCATCTGGACCATTTCGACAGCCGCCACGCCGTGGTTCAGGCCCTCAGTCCATTCCTGCATCATGACCGGCGTGCGAAGGCCCGTGACACGCACCGGCTGCAGCCCCGTCATGGCCATCAGGGGCCCGAGGGAATGGGTGCAGTAGAAGAAGGGATGCATCCGGTTGCGCCAGTGGTTCCGCTCGCCGTAGGTGATCCGGGGCCAGATGGAAGCGCAGTCGTGGACGTACTCGCCCTCGCCGTAGAGCGCGGTGCCGATCTCGCCGGCCTTGTACCGCCGCCACATCTCGAAAGTGCATGTCATGTAGCAGTAGTTCTCCGCGTAGGTGTACACGAGGCCGGTTCGCTCCACCGTCTCGATGAGCTGCACGGCCTGGGCCATGGTCTCGCAGGGAAGCACTTCGCTCATCACATGTTTTCCTGCTTCCAGGCACTTGACCGCGAAGACTGCGTGCTCGTTGGCGTAATTCGCCAGGACCACCGCGTCCATGTCGTGGCGGATGAAGTCCTCGAATCTCTCGTACAGGGCTAAGGTCACACCGTGCTCCTCGGCGATCTTCCGGACCTCTTCCAGGGCAGGCACGTATTTGTCGCATACCGCCACGAGCTCCGCATCCGGATGCCCGTAGAGCTGCTCCATCATGGTCTTTCCGCGATGTGCGCCGAATACGCCGATCTTCAGCTTTGCCATATCCTCAAAACTCCTTTCGGTCTCCCCGCTTTCCGCGAATCAAATCGCTTCGTGCCGCAGCCCCAGCAGCTCCGCGAAGAAGGCGGCCTGCTCGGGAGAGGCGTTGTACATGAGAAGGGAATGGTGCGTCGCGCCGGCGCGGCTGAGCTTCTCCAGGAACCCCGCCACGTCGCCGCCTGCGGGGCGCATCCATCCGCGGATGCTGGAACCGAAGGCGTCTCGGGAAACACGGACCATCTCCACCGGGGCGGAGACCAGTTTGAAGCCCTTCTCGTCCCTGCACACGTTCATGTAGAGTGCGCGGCCGGCCCGGTATCTGGCGTAGCCCACCACGGGGAGAGCGCCATCCGTGTAGTTCGTGCCCGCCGCCTTGAGACTGGGCTTGGAATCGGCGAGTTTGTAGTTCATTTCACCCATGTGGCTCAGTAGCAACGTGCCGCCGTTCCAGTCGGGGCAGAAGATCTCAACGAAGGAGGTGTTGGGGTTCCCCTGGAGGATGGCGCCGCAGAAGGCAGCGGTCAGCACGTCGCCTTCGCCCGCATAGCCCACGCCCCGTGCCATGGCCTTGCAGGCCTCAGGAAATGGCATGGAATTGAGTCCCTCCTTGGGGGAGATGCCCAGGAAGTTCACGGTGAACGCGCCCAGATCCTCGGCCTCTAGCCATTTACGGGTGGTGAGACAGGCCTTCACGCTCTCCCTGTAAAGGCCGGGGTCCAGCGTCTCCGCGCCGGTCATGGCCTCTGCGTCGGAGGCCATCTCCGAGCGGATCTCCTCCTCCGTGATGGTATCGCCCAGAGCCTTCAGCTCCTCAGCGTCCGCCTCCACGAGAGTGACGTCAAAGTTCTCCTGCAGTTCCTCCGCCGTGACGGCAAAGTCGCCCATGCCCTGGAATCCTCCGCCGAATCTGCCTACCCTGAGCCCCTTGAGAGACTGGGCCGCCACGGCCGTGCGGACGAAGCCCGCCGTCCGGTCCAGCACCGGGGAATACTGCCAGTGGCCGGCGGAGATGGCGTAGGGTTTGCCCCGCTGGCGCAGAAGGCTGCAGAAATCCATGACGCCGTGGATGCCGTGACAGTAACTGATCTCACCGGGATCCTGCATCGGAGAGAAATCGTAGGTCTCCGTGGTGTCCAGCACCACCACCGGCAGTTTCGAGCCAGCGACGGCGTCGATGGATTCCAGAGACGGAGAATAGGCCATGTGCAGGGTGACGAGCGCCCGGGCGCCGCCCTCTTCAAAGGAACGGATCGCCGCTTCGAATTCTTCCTTCACTCTGCAGAAAGGGGATCTGAGTACTTCTAGGCCACGGTCCTCCAGAGCTGCCGCGATGGTGGCGTAAAACGGCTCCAGCCGGTTCCGGGATTTGCTTCCGATATCATCGTAGAGTTTGATGTACAGGGGCAGCAGTCCGACGCGGATCTTCTTCATGGGACATCCTCCTATCAGTTTTCATGCTCCGCCAGAATCAGGCGGACGTGGTTTTCGTAGATCTTTCTGCGGGAGGCGTCGAGGCCCTCATCTGTGAGGATTGCCTCCAGACGTTCCAGTTCAGGACAAAAGGTGAGAAAAGACGTACGGTCGAATTTCGTGCTGTCTGCAAGACAGTAGCACTGCTCCGCCCGGGCCATGGCCACGGCTACCATCCGGGCCGTATCCGGATCCGTGGTCATCAGGCCCTTGGTGCGGCTGATGCCGTCGCATCCGCAGAAACACTTGGTAAAGCTCAGGTTCTCCAGCGCTTTCTCCCCGGTGAATCCTGCCATATCCTGACGGCGCAGGCGGTACTCGCCACCCGTGAGGGTCACCTGACAGCAGGCCGCAAGGGCCTGGGCCGCTGTGAGGGAATTCGTGACCACCTTCACGTCCCCTACGGTCCCTGCAGTGATGGCGGCCGCAAGAGCCTGGGCGAGACATACGGTGGTGGTGCCGCTGTCAAGGAACACCGCGTCCCCCGGCCGGATCTGAGCCACTGCCGCCCGGCCGATGCGCCGCTTCTCCACCAGGTGGGTACGCTCCAGCATCTCATAGGAATACTCCTGGAGAGGCCGCAGACCGCCGTAGCAGCGCACGGCGCGGCCCTCGTCCGCCAGCTGGGACATGAGGCGGCGGGCGGTGGATTCAGACACGTCCAGCTCCGCCATGACTTCTCCCAGAGAAACGCCCCGGCGCTGCTCCAGCATAGCCATGACGACTTCCAGGTTTCTCTGCACTTTACCCACGGCAGCCCTCCATCCAGCGGCAGTACCGGGCCGTTTCGTCCCGGATGGGCGTCACATCGTGCCGGGAGAAAGTGAGCTCGACCTTCTGCCCCAGGCCCAGGAATGCCAGCTTCGCTGCGCCGACGCATGCCAGATCCCGCTCCTCGATGACAGTGACGGGACGGCCAAGGATATCTGCCAGAATCTGCATCCAGACGCCGCTTTTGGAGGCCCCGCCGTTTACGAACACCCCGGCGGGAGTGCCGAATGGCTCCGCCCGGCGGCGCACCTCAAATGCCACGCCCTCCATCACCGCCCGGAGGACAGCGAAGCGGTCGTGGTCCAGCTCCAATCCGCAGAGGCGAGCGCCTTCCGGACCGCCAAAGCCCACATAGAACCGGGGGGCGTCCCGCACCGCCGCGGCGCCCTCGTCCGCCTCCCGGAGGCTGCAGCCTGCGAGACGGCTCGCCCACTCCATGGACGCTCCCGCGGAGCTGATGGAGGAGATGACGCCGTAGCCCGGACCCGTGAGAGGCCTCCCCCAGGCCCCGAAGGACGGGATCTCCTTCGTGAGGGTGAGAAGAACCCAGGCCGTGCCTCCGGAGATGAGAAGGTCCCCAGGTTCGGAAAGTCCCGCTCCCAGAGCAGCGCAGTACTGGTCGTGGCCGCCGGAGATCACAGGGATCCCTGCGGAGAGCCCCAGATCCTCTGCGGCCTTCTCTGTGAGCCCGCCTACGACTGTCCCGGAGGGAACAAGTTCCGGCATCTGTTCCCTGCGGACACCGGCGGCGGCGAGCAGCCTGTCGTCCCAGTCCTGGAGCCTGGCGTCCATGAGGCCCTGCATGGCCCCGTTGGATGGGTCGCAGGCAAATCGCCCGGTGAGATGATAATTCACATATTCCACGGTGGAGAGGACCTTTTCCGCTCCGTGGTCGCCTCCGCAGCTGAGTTTCGCGGCGCTCATCCAGCCGTTGGCCTCCCATCCGGTGATCCCCCGGACGTCTCCCGCGGAGGCCTTGAGTGCTTCCACTCCCGCTCCTCCGCTTCCATCCATCCAGGAGCTGGCGGGACACACGGGCTCCCCCTTCCCGTCCGTGAGAACAAGAGTGCCTCCCTGTGTGGAGAAGGAGACTGCTTCCACCTCCGGAGCGCGGTCTCCCGCGGCCTCGCGTGCGATGGCGCAGACTGCCTCGTACCAGTCCCTCGGATCCTGTGTGATGACACCGTTTTCCCGGCAGAGGGCATATCCCCTGTACGCCCGGCCGAGGATCTCTCCCCCGTCGGAAACGCACATGGCCTTGGCGCCGGTGGTGCCGACGTCAATGCCCAGAACGAACCGGCCGCTCACAGTTCCAGCACCCGGGCGGCGTTGTTCCAGAACACGTCCTCCAGATCCGTCCGGCTGAGGCCAGTCCGGTCCGCCGCATCCAGAAACGCTTCAAGTTCCCGGTACATGAAGAAGGTAAATTCCTCCCCGGCGACCTCGCGCATATGGCTGTCGTTGGACACGTCCCCGTACATGCCGGGAGCGACGAGGTTCACGTACCGGCCGTCCTCCTCGATGCGGCGGGTGCGCATACGGAGGATGGGCATGTCGCTGCCGAAGAGGATCCGCTCCGGTCCAACCGCACGGATGAGCTGCTCCATGACCCACGTGTTGCAGTTGGCGGAGAAATCAAAGAGGAGATCCGGCTCCTTCTTTAGGATCTCCAGCCCCTCGCCCACGTCTGAACGGCAGTAGGCCCGGCCGATGTGGGCGATGATGAGCTTCACTTCCGGCCAGCCGTGACAGATCTCCCGGATCTGCTCGATGTTCACGGGATCCTTGAGGCGCCCGTCCCGGGGAATGTGGAGCATGACGGCGAGCTTCCGCTCGTTCACAACATCCAGCATCTTCGGCGTGAGGAAGTCGAAGATCCGGATCTCCTTTTCCGGAATGTAGGCGGGAGAGAGCTGCAGATAGACCTTGAGCCCCTTGAAAGGATACCCGTCCAGCCGGGATTCCAGCTCGGCCCGGGTCCACCAGGGAGGCGCATACAGGAATGCGGGAAGATGATACTTCGCCGCGCTCTCGGCGATATAGCGGTTCTGTGCGTCCAGATCGTCGGTCTGGTTGGCGGAACCGAAGATGTTCGGCGTCACGTGCTTGTCCGGGAACATGATCCGGTAGGTCTCCAGCAGATCCTCTACGGAATCGTCCGCCGCGACGAGACCCGGCCAGCTCACCGCCCTGCTCTTGACGCCGCCGCGCACGTTCTTGTGCTCTTTGAGATACACATGCGTGTGGACGTCCAGAAGCCGGTCTGGCAGCCGGTCACGGAGTTTTTCCGCATAGAAACGCCGGTCGAATTCCGTCACCTCAAACAGTGCCATTTGCAGCACCTCCTTTGTCTGCACTCTAACATAATGCCCGGTTCCTGTCAAGAATCCCTTGATATCTGCCTTGTTTTGACCGGTTCTTTCGGTATATCGTAAAACCGGCCAGTTTTCACCGGCGCAGTCCGGGGCACGGGAGACGCCTCCGGAGGCGAATTTTCACTTGACGCGGAGGGGCTTTGCTCGTAAAATATTACTGGATATTATGGGGTTTTCTTTGAATCCCGGGAATGTCGGAGAGGTGTTGGCCATGATGAAGATCGGGTTCGACAACGAAAAGTATCTGCAGCTTCAGTCGGAGCAGATCCGAAAGCGCATCGGACAGTTCGGCGGAAAACTATATTTGGAGTTCGGCGGGAAGCTCTTCGACGACTTCCACGCCTCACGGGTACTGCCGGGCTTCCAGCCGGACAGCAAACTTCGCATGCTCCAGCAGCTGAAGGATCAGGCGGAGATCGTCATCGCCATCAACGCCTCCGATATCGAGAAGAACAAAGTCCGGGGCGATCTGGGCATCACCTATGACCAGGAGGTGCTGCGCCTCATCGATGCGTTCCGGAAACTGGATCTGCTGGTGCGCAGCGTGGTGCTGACCCGGTACAGCTCCCAGCCCGCCGCCGAGGCCTTTCAGTCGCGTATGGAGCATCTGGGCATCAAGGTTTACCGGCACTATCCCATCCCCGGCTATCCCTCCGACATCAACTATATCGTGAGTCCCAACGGCTACGGAAAGAACGAGTACGTAGAGACCACCCGTCCTCTCATCGTCGTCACTGCTCCCGGTCCCGGCAGCGGCAAGATGGCCACCTGTCTGAGCCAGCTCTATCACGACCATGTCCGCGGCATCAACGCCGGTTATGCCAAGTTCGAGACCTTCCCCATCTGGAACCTGCCTCTCAAACATCCGGTGAACGTGGCCTACGAAGCCGCCACAGCGGATCTCAACGACGTGAACATGATCGACCCCTTCCATCTGGACGCCTACGGGAAGCTGGCCGTGAACTACAACCGCGACGTGGACATCTTCCCAGTGCTCAACGCCATGTTCCAGCAGATCTACGGCCAGTCCCCCTACAAGTCCCCCACGGACATGGGCGTGAACATGGCGGGTTTCTGCATCACGGACGACGAGGCGGTGTGCGAGGCCTCCCGGGCGGAGATCCTCCGCCGGTACTACGCCGCCGCATGCTCCGCTCGAAAAGGGCTCTCCGACAAGGCCGAGCAGTCGAAGATCGAGCTGCTCATGAACATGCTGGGCCTCACTGTGGAAGATCGGCCCGTGGTATCCGCCGCTCTTCGCCGGGCGGAGGAGACCGGGGCTCCGGCGGCGTCCATAGAGCTGTCCGACGGACACATCGTCACCGGAAAGACCTCCTCCCTTCTGGGCGCTACCTCCGCTCTGCTGCTGGACGCCCTCAAATACCTGGGCGGCATCCCGGACGAGGTGCATCTCATTGCCCGGAACGTGCTGGAGCCGGTACAGGATCTGAAGGTCAACCACCTCGGGAATCACAATCCCCGGCTGCATACCAACGAGGTGCTGCTTGCCCTGTCCATCTGCGCAGCCACGGATCCCCTGGCGGAGACCGCCATGCAGCAGCTTGAAAAGCTCAAGGGCTGTGAAGCGCACTCCACAGTGATCCTCTCTCAGGCCGACGAGAACACCCTCCGGAAGCTGGGCGTGAACATGACCTGCGAGCCGGTGTATCAGTCCAAAAACCTCTATCACCAATGACAGACTTTACCGGAGCCTTTGACTTTCCCGGCGGCGACGAGCTGCGGCGAGCCCTGCACCTCCACGGTCCGGCCCAGGCCTATCTAGTGGCCGCGACGGCGGACGCCCCCGTGCTGGATGCGCTGGCCGCGTCTGCCGTATGCTCTGCTCCCTCCGGCCGGCCCTGCGGCCGTTGCCCCCACTGCCGGAAGGCCCTGGCGGGCATCCATCCTGATATTCAGCGCTTCACCCGGGAAAAGGACCGGCGTCAGTTTTCCGTGGATGCGGTACGCCGCATGCGTTCCGAAGCCTACGTGATCCCCACAGAGGCGGCCGGGAAGGCATTCATCGCAGAGGGCGCCGACACCATGAACCCCAGCGCACAGAATGCTCTGCTGAAAGTTCTGGAGGAGCCGCCCGCCGGGACGGTGTTCCTCCTGCAGTGTGAAAACCCCGGCAGATTTCTCGAAACCATCCGTTCCCGCTGCGTCCTGGTGGACTGCGCCGCCCGCGGCGGCGGGATCCCCATGGAGGCGGAGGGCCGCGAGTATGCGCGGCTGTGCGCCGAGGGCGCGGGCACGGAGCTCGCCCGGTTTCTCATCCGGACGGTGGAGCCCCTGGACCGCGAGGGTCTTGAGGCCTTCCTCCGCAGCGCCCGCGCGGCGCTGACCGCATCCATGGCTTCGGCGGAGGCTGCGGCGGGCGAGCGGCTCTCCAGGGCGGAATGCGCGGTCTCGGAAGCCGGGAGATATCTGGAGGCAAACGTTTCCGCCGGACATATCGCAGGCCTCCTTCTCGCCGAAGGAGCAGAAATGAGGAAACCAACGTGACAGAAGTAATCAGCGTTAAATTCAAAAGCAAGGGCAAAGCCTACTATTTCGATCCCAACGGCATCACCGTCGCCGCAGGTCAGAACGTGGTGGTGGAGACCTCCAAAGGCGCGGAGTACGCCGAGTGCGTCTGCGGCAACCACATGGTGGAGGACAGCACCGTGCTGCCTCCCCTGCGTCCTCTCCTGCGGGCCGCCACGCCCGAGGACGACCTCCGGGCCGAGGAGAACCGGAAAAAAGAGGTCGAAGCCATGACCGTATGCCGGGAACGTATCACGAAGCACGGCCTGGATATGAAACTCGTGGATGTGGAGTACAGCTTCGACGGAAGCAAGATCCTGTTCTTCTTCACTGCCGAAGGGAGAGTGGACTTCCGTGATCTGGTGAAGGATCTGGCCGGTTTGTTCCGCACCCGGATCGAACTGCGCCAGATCGGCGTCCGGGATGAGGCTAGGATGCTGGGAGGGCTTGGCATCTGCGGCAGGCCCTTCTGCTGCGCGGGATTTCTGGACGATTTCCAGCCCGTGAGCATCAAGATGGCCAAGACCCAGGGCCTGAGTCTCAATCCCACAAAAATCTCCGGCACCTGTGGCAGGCTCATGTGCTGCCTCAAGTATGAGCAGGAGGCCTATGAAGAACTGGTGAAGAATGTCCCCAAGGCGGATTCCTTCGTTCAGACCCCGGCCGGCAAAGGCGCCGTCATCGACGTGAATCTCCTGCGCGGCAGGGTGAAGGTACGTATCGACGACCAGTATGACAATCCCGTGAAGGTCTTTGAAGCCGGCGAGGTGGAGGTTCTGGGCGGCAAAGCAAAACGCCAGGAGTATCTCGCCGCCATCGAGTCGGGTGAGGTCCAGATCCAGCGGCCGGCGCCCCGGCTCCGTTCCGAGCCCCGTTCCTCCCGATCCGTGTCCGTACAGCCCGCAGTGCCCGCTCCGGGCGGCGAGGCTCCCCAGAGTGAAGAGAAACGGGCCGGCGGCAAGAGCCGTCAGGACCGTCCGAGAGGTCAGCGGGACGAGAACAAAGCGGGACAGGAGAACCGGCAGGAGAACCGCCAGGCCCGTCCGCCGCGGCAGGGAAACCGTCCACGGAACGAAAACCAGAAGCAGCCTCAGGAGGCAGCCCGCCGGGAGAACGGAGAGAACGGTCCGCAGCGCTACCGCAATCCCCACCGGCAGAACCCGCCTCAGAACCACATTCCCCAGACTGCACAGAGCGGCGCTCCCGCCCCCGGCGCAAACGCCCGGGACGGTGAGGAGCGGCAGCATTCCAATCATCACCGCCGGTATCGGAACCATCGCGGCCGCGGCAGAGGCGGCGACGGAGCCGCCCCCAAGAGCGAATGACCGCATAGTGCCGATCCCTGACTGACTCCGACGGAGGTGCTCCATGGCATTTGACGCTCAGAAAGTAAAAGACCGGATCGTAGCCTGGATCCGGGACTGGTTCGAGGAGAACGGCCCCGGCTGCAGCGCCGTTTTGGGCATCTCCGGCGGCAAGGACAGTTCCGTGGCCGCCGCCCTCTGCGCCGAGGCGCTGGGGCGGGACAAGGTGGTGGGCGTCCTCATGCCGAACGGCTACCAGTTCGATATCGACGTAGCCCGGGCGCTGGCGGAGCACCTGCAGATCCGAAGCGTCACCGTGAACATCCGCTCCGCATTCGAGGGCCTCTCCCGGGAACTCACTGCCGCCTTGGGGGAACTCTCCACGCAGACGGTGAACAACATGCCCCCCCGTCTTCGGATGACCGCCGTTTATGCCGTCTCCCAGACGGTGAACGGCCGGGTATGCAACACCTGCAACCTCTCAGAGGACTGGGTGGGCTACTCCACCCGTTACGGGGACTCCGTGGGGGACTTCAGCCCCCTGTCGAACCTCACCGTCCGGGAGGTGCGCGCCGTGGGACGCATCCTAGGCCTTCCGTCCATGTTCGTTGACAAAGTGCCAATAGACGGGCTGTGCGGCAAGACAGATGAGGACAATCTGGGTTTCACCTATGCGGTCATGGATCGTTACATCCGCGAGGGCGTCATCGAGGACGCGGCCGTGAAGGCCCGCATCGACGAACTGCACCGCCGGAATCTCTTCAAGCTCCGGCTCATGCCTTCCTTCCCCTATAACCCGGAGGATGATGCCTGACGCTCTGCGAAAAAACCGTTGACAAACGGAAAAAACGTGCTACAATGACCTCATTCCATCCAAAATGGCGCTGACGAAGACGGTCGGGATATTGCGCCCCAGAGAGCCGGCGGCAGGTGCGAGCCGGCGCAAGGTATCCCAAGGACCCATCCCTTCCGAGCCGGAGGCCCCAACGGCGAATGCCCAGTAGGCGTCTCCCGTCCGCCCGCGTTAAGGGCTACGGCTTGACGGAGCCGGAAGAGGCGGCATCGCGCCGCAACTTGAGTGGTACCGCGGGTATGCGAAAGCAGCTCGTCTCAGGGATTCTGGGACGGGTTTTTTATTTTGCCTCATGAAAGGACTGGGGACCATGACCACACAAACGAGAGATCCTGCGATGAACTCCCTTATGGAGATCGCCCTGCGCATCCGGGACATGCGGGAGATCATCGGCTACACTCCCGCGCAGATGGCCCAGCGCACCGAGGTGTCCGAAGAGACGTACATGGCCTATGAGAGCGGGACCGTCGACCTTCCTTTCACCTTCATGCACAAATGCGCTCTGACTTTCGGCGTGGAGATCACGGATCTTCTGGAAGGGCACAGCGCGAACCTCTCCGCCTACACCGTGACCCGCAAGGGTTCCGGTCCCGTTACTGCAGAAGAGGACGGCGTCGTCATTCAGAATCTGGCCCCCATGTTCCGGGAGAAACTTGCAGCCCCATACTGGGTCACCTACCGCTATTCCCCCGAGCTCCAGGACAGCCCTATCCACACCACCACCCATGCAGGGCAGGAGTTCGACCTGGTGCTCAAGGGCACCCTGAAGGTCCGGGTGGGCGATCACACGGAGGTGCTGCACGAAGGGGACAGCATCTTCTATAAGAGCTCCACGCCGCACGGAATGATCGCCGTGGACGGGGAGGACTGCCTCTTCCTCGCCATGATCATGGCAGGCTCTGCGCCGGAAAAGCCCGACTATATCCTGCCCCCCGCCGAGGGGGAGGGCGAGCTTCTGTGCAACCGCTTCGTCCGGGCGGAATGCAACGAGGCCGGCACTCCAGAAAAGCTCCTCCTTCATGATACGGAGCACTTCAACTTCGCTTTCGATATCGTGGACGAACTGGGACGGCAGTTCCCTGAGAAGACGGCGATGATCCATGTATCCGAAGATCTCACCGAGCGGACGTTCACCTTCAAGGATATCAAGGAGGCCTCCGCCCAGACCGCCAATTACTTCACATCTCTTGGCATCCGCCGGGGCGACAGGGTGATGCTGGTGCTCAAGCGCCACTATCAGTTCTGGTTCTCTATTCTGGCCCTGCACAAGATCGGCGCCGTGGCCATTCCTGCGACGAACCAGCTGCTCCAGCACGACTTTGAGTACCGCTTCCGTGCAGCTGGTGTCAGTGCCGTCGTCTGCACCGGCACAGGCGCCACTGCCGATGCCGTGGACGCCGCGGAAGCCGCCCTGGGCATCTCGCTCACGAAGATCCTCGTGGGCGGCAGCCGCGAGGGCTGGCATGACTTCGACGGGGAATACGGTCTCTTTTCCCGGCGCTTCCGGAAAACGGCAGAGAGCCCCTGCGGGAACGACCCGATGCTCATGTTCTTCACCAGCGGCACGACCGGCTATCCCAAGATCGCGGTGCACAGCTACACGTATCCCCTGGGCCACTATGTCACCGCCAGGTACTGGCACCGGGTCAGCCGGGACGGGCTGCATCTCACCATCTCCGAGACCGGCTGGGGCAAAGCCCTGTGGGGCAAGCTCTACGGCCAGTGGCTTTGCGAAGGCGCTGTCTTCGTCTACGACTTCGACCGTTTTGACGCCGAGCAGATCCTTCCCATGTTCGCGAAGTATCACATTACCACCTTCTGCGCACCGCCCACCATTTACCGGATGCTCATCCGGCAGGATCTGCGCCATTTCGACCTCTCCTCCATCGTACATGCCACCACTGCCGGCGAAGCCCTCAATCCCGAAGTGTTCCGCCGTTTTGAGGAGGCTACGGGCCTGCGCATCGCCGAGGGCTTCGGCCAGACGGAGACCACTCTGAGCATCGCCCATCTCCCCGGAGTTCCCCGGAAGGTGGGATCCATGGGCCGGGCCGTGTGCGGCTGGGACGTGGACCTCATGGATCCAGACGGGAATCCTGTCGCCGACGGCGAGCCCGGCGAGATCGTGATCCATACGGAAGAACACGTCCCCTGCGGACTTTTTCTGGGCTACTACAACGATCAGGAGCAGACGGAGGCTGCCTGGCACGACGGCTGTTATCATACCGGGGATCTCGCCTGGCGGGATGAGGACGGCTACTACTGGTACGTGGGCCGGGCCGACGACGTCATCAAATCCTCCGGCTACCGAATCGGGCCCTTCGAGATCGAAAACGTCATCATGGAACTGCCCTACGTGCTGGAGTGCGGCGTTTCCGCCGCCCCGGACGAGGTCCGCGGCCAGGTGGTCAAGGCAAGCATCGTCCTCGTGGCGGGAAAAGAACCTTCCGAGGCTCTCAAAAAAGAGATCCAGACCTATGTGAAGACCCATACCGCCCCATACAAGTATCCCAGGATCGTGGAGTTCCGGGAATCTCTGCCAAAGACCATCAGCGGGAAGATCATCCGCGCGAAGCTGTGACCGCACGTGGGATTGTTTCAGGGGACGGTCTGTGATATAGTTCTGATATCGAACATGATCGGAATCGTGCAGACCGCAAGGAGGTTCCTATGATGCAGAGCCGCGAGAGACTGCTCGCCGCCATCCGGGGCGGAGAGATCGACCGTGTCCCCTGGTCTCCCTTCCTGGCGTACTACTGGGAGAGCCTGCCTCGGGAGATCCAGGCCCGGGGGCAGTTCGAATATCTTCGGGAGATGGGTGCGGATCCCCTGCTTCGGGGGTTCCATCATCTCGCCCGGTGCGAGTACCGGAACTGCGAGATCGAGGAAAGGCAGTCGGGACGGGAACTCTTCCGTACCTACCGCACTCCCGTCGGCTCTCTCACGGAGCGGTACGTCCATTCCGAGACCGGCGACACGTCCTTTCTGGTGGATCATCCCGTGGAAACGGCGGAACAGTTCCAGACGCTCCAGTACCTTTATGAGCATCTGGAGATCACACCGGATATGACCGCTTTCCAGGAAGACTTCCGCCGCTGCGGGGCAGACGCCCTGCTGCTGCCCACCCTGGGCGTCGCCATGAAGACGGCATTCCAGAGCCTCGTGGAACACTGGGCGGGAACGGAGAATCTCGTCTTCGCCCTGTGCGACGAGCCGGAGGCCGTGGAAGAATGCCTCGCGGTGATGCAGGCCAGGGACGAGGAAACGGTACGCATCTCCCTCGACTCAGAGGCGGACGGCTTCATCTTCTGGGAGGACAGTTCCACCACCAACATCAGTCCCGACTATTTCAAAAAGTATACGCTCCCCGAGGTGAACGCCTGGGGGAAGATGATCCACGGCGCCGGGAAATTCCTTGTGCATCACGCCTGCGGTCATCTGCGGGACCTGCTGCCCATCATGGGCGGATCGGAGATTGACGCCGTGGAGAGCATCTCCCCGCCCCCCACGGGGAACATATCGCTCCGGGAGGCGGACAGGATCCTCCCTGCTCACATCGCTCTTATCGGAGGCCTGGAGCCCACAAGGTTCCTGGGCGGTACCGTGGAGGAAGTCCTGGAGGATGCCTCGGCACTGCTGCGGGATCTCCAGGCCCGGCGGTTCGTGCTTGCCAACTCCGACAGTTGTCCCCCGGGGGTGGAGTACGAGAAGTTCCTTACTGTCTCGAAGCTCGTACGGCAGAATCCCCGGGCCTGACCGGGCGGGACCGCATTTTTCTGTTGACAAACCATCTGATCCGTGGTAATATCCTTTACAATTGAAAGAGGCGAAGACGGAGAGGGTCCTTCGCAGGCACATTTCAGAGAACCGGCGGTTGGTGCAAGCCGGGAATGTGCGCGGCGGACATGTCGCTCCCGAGCCGGAGAGAAAAACGTCCTTCGGGATCAGTAGACCTCTCCCGTGTCAGCTACGTCAGTGCTTAGGGCTTTGGGAGCCCGATGAGGGGCATTTGCCGTGAGGCAGGTGCAATTTGAGTGGTACCGCGGGCCGAACGCCCGTCTCAAAGGATCAGCTTTGGGACGGGTTTTTTTGTGTCCCGAGAAGGAGGCAGCCATGCAGATGCAGCGTGTGACCGGACTGGACGACAAGATCCGGGAAATGGCGGGGCGGATCCGGGAGCTTCGGGAGATCAGCGGTCTTTCGGTTTCGGAGATGGCGGAGAAGACCGCCGTCTCCCAGGAGGAGTACCGCCGGTGCGAAGCGGGCGAGCAGGATCTGAACTTTGCGTTCCTCTACCGGTGTGCCCTCACCTTCGGCGTGGACGTGACGGATCTCATCGAAGGCCAGAGCCCCAAGCTGCGGGCCTATACTCTCACCCGGGCCGGACGGGGCCGGAAGATCGAGCAGGCCCACGGGATGACCTATTATAACCTGGCCGCCGATTTCCAGAACCGCATCTCCGAGCCTCTGTACGTTCAGGCCAGCTACAGCGCCGAGGCGGAGCGGAAGCCCATCGAGCTCACCACCCACGAGGGACAGGAATGCGATCTTGTCCTCAAAGGCACCCTGAAAGTCCAGGTGGGCGAGCACACGGAGATCCTTCACGAGGGCGACAGCATCTACTATGACAGTTCCAGCCCCCACGGCATGATCGCTCTGAACGGCGAGGACTGTCTCTTCTACGCCATCGTCCTCACCCCCCAGGCCGAACCCGCCGGCCGCACAACTGCCGATCTGCGCCCCGCTGTGCAGTCCGCTTCCGCTCCGGCAGAGAGGATCTTCACCCGTTTTGTCACCACCCAGGAGGACGCGGAGGGCCGTGTCGCCGCCGTACACTTCAAGGGCGAGGACAACTTCAACTTCGCATTTGACGTGGTGGATGCCCTTGGTCGGGAAAAGCCCGACAAGCTCGCCATGCTCCACGTGGCCATGGACGGCACGGAGCGGCGATTCACCTTCTCCGATATGAAAAAGGCCTCCGCCCGCGCAGCGAACTATTTCAAGTCTCTGGGGATCCGCCGGGGCGACCGGGTGATGCTGGTACTGCGGCGGCACTATCAGTACTGGTTCGCCGTCCTGGGCATGCACAAGCTTGGCGCTATCGCCATTCCGGCAACGAGCCAGCTTCTGCAGCATGATTTTGAGTACCGCTTCACTGCCGCGGGCGTCACCGCCATCCTCTGCACCGCTACCGGCTCCACCGCGGATGCGGTGGATGCCGCCGAAGCCGCATGCGGTATCTCGCTCACGAAAATCCTCGTGGGCGGCAAACGTCAGGGCTGGCATGACTTCGACGAGGAATATGCCATGTATTCCTCCTCCTTCCGCCGTACCGAGGACAGCCCCTGCGGCGACGATCCCATGCTCATGTTCTTCACCAGCGGCACATCCGGCTATCCCAAGATCGCCGCTCACAATTACAAGTACCCCCTGGGCCACTTTATCACCGCCGAATACTGGCACTGCGTGGATCCCGAAGGCCTGCATCTGACCATTTCCGACACGGGCTGGGCAAAGAGTTCCTGGGGGAAACTTTATGGCCAGTGGCTCTGCGAGGGCGCCGTGTTCGTCTACGACTTCGACCGCTTCGACGCCGAACAGATCCTCCCCATGTTCGCGAAATACCACATCACGACTTTCTGCGCGCCTCCCACCATGTACCGCATGCTCATCAAGCAGGACCTCAGCCGTTTCGACCTCAGTTCCATCCGTCACGCCAGCATCGCCGGCGAGGCTCTGAATCCAGAGGTCTTCCGACAGTTCGAGAAAGCGACCGGCCTGCAGATCATGGAAGGTTTCGGCCAGTCCGAATCCACGCTCATCATCGGCAACCTCTCCGGCTTCCGCCACAAGATCGGCTCCATGGGCAAACCCGTTCCCATCTACGACGTGCATCTTCTGGATGCCGACGGCAACGAGGTCCCAGTCGGTGAGAACGGCGAGATCTGCATCAATATCAAAAACGGTCTTCCCTGCGGCCTCGCCTATGAGTACTACCGCAGTCCGGAAAAGACCGCGGAGGTCTGGCACGACGGCTACTACCACACGGGGGACCTGGCCTGGAAGGACGAGGACGGTTTCTTCTGGTACGTGGGCCGGGCCGACGACGTCATCAAATCCTCCGGCTACCGGATCGGGCCTTTCGAAATCGAGAACGTCATCATGGAACTGCCCTACGTGCTGGAGTGCGGCGTATCCGCCGCGCCTGACGAGGTCCGCGGCCAGGTGGTCAAGGCAAGCATCGTGCTGGTGCCCGGGAAGGAGCCCACGGAGGAACTCAAGAAGGAGATCCAGACTTACGTGAAAACTCACACCGCTCCCTACAAGTATCCCCGCATCGTGGTATTCCGGGACTCCCTGCCCAAGACCACCAGCGGAAAGATCATCCGCTCCCAGCTGTGACGGAAATGGAGCACCGGCGGCTCACCCTCTTTGCCGGCCACTATGGCAGCGGCAAGACCTCTCTTGCGATACGCTACGCTCTTGAACTGCGGAAGGCGGGCACTGCCGTAGCCATCGCGGACTTGGACATCGTGAATCCATATTTCCGGACCAAGGATCACGAATCGACGCTGAAGGCGGCGGGGATCGATCTCATCTGTTCGTCTTTCGCCGGCTCCAATCTTGACGTGCCTGCCATGCCTCCCGAGGTCTACGACCTCATCCGAGGGCGGGAACGGTGCGGCGTTCTGGACGTGGGCGGAGATGACCGGGGCGCCCTGGCTCTTGGTCGGTACGTGGAGGCCATCCGGGCGGAGAATGACTACGAGATGCTCTTCGTGGCGAATTTCTCCCGCCCCCTCACCCGCACGCCGGAGGACGCCCTGGGCGTGATGCGGGAAGTGGAGGCGGCCTGCGGCCTGCCCTTTACCGCCGTGGTCAACAACACGAATCTGGGCATCGAGACCTCGGCAGAGGACGTGCTCGCGTCCATGCCCAAGGCAGACGCCCTGTGCCGCTTGAGCGGCCTCCCTCTGCGCTTTACCAGCTACCGGTCGGCGCTGAGGAACGATCTTCAGAACAAGCTGTGTCCCGGGTTTCCTCTGGAGGCCTCCGACACGTTGTATCCAATCCAGACGGAGGTGTATCGAGATCATGCCTAAAGGAGTTCTGCATCTGCAGGAGGAGCTGTGCAAGGGCTGCGGGCTGTGCGTGGACGCCTGCCCCCGACACCTGCTGCGCCTCGCTTCGGGACGGCTCAACCGTAAGGGGCATGCCCCGGTGGAGATGGCTGATCCGGACAGTTGCGTGGCCTGTGCCTGCTGTGCCATGATGTGCCCGGAGTGTGTCATCACCGTAGAAAGAACGGAGGGGACCTGATATGGCGGAAAAAGTGCTTATGAAGGGCAATGAGGCCCTTGCGGAGGCGGCGATCCTTGCCGGCTGCCGTCACTACTTCGGCTATCCCATCACGCCCCAGACGGAGGTCGCCGCCTACATGGCCAAGCGCATGCCGAAGATCGGCGGCACTTTCCTCCAGGCGGAGAGCGAAATCGCGGCCATCAACATGGTCTACGGCGTGGCCTCCACGGGCAAACGCGCCATGACCTCCTCCTCCAGCCCCGGCATCTCACTCAAATGCGAGGGGATCTCCTATCTCGCCGGCGCGGACCTGCCCGCCCTTATCGTGAACGTCCAGCGTGGCGGACCGGGTCTGGGTGGTATCCAGCCCTCCCAGTCGGATTATTTCCTGGCTACCCGCGGCCCCGGCCACGGAGACTTTCATGTTCTGGTCCTAGCTCCCGCTTCCGTTCAGGAGATGGCGGACCTGACACTCAAGGGCTTCGATCTGGCGGACAAGTACCGCATGCCAGCCATGCTGTTGGCGGACGGCACCATGGGCCAGATGATGGAGCCCGTGATCCTGCCCGAAGCCGTGACTCCCTCTGTGGAGAAACCGTGGGCCACCGTAGGCACAGGCTGCACCAGAGAGCACAACATCGTCAACTCTCTCTATCTCTCCCCTGCCGAACTGGAGGAACTGAACTTCAGACGCTTCGAGCGGTATGCCGAGATCGAGAAGACCGAAGCGGCCTGGGAGGAAACGGACATGGAGGATGCGGAGATCTGCGTGGTCTCCTGCGGTATCACCGCCCGGGTGGCCCGCAGCGCCATCGCACAGGCCCGCCGGGAGGGCATCAAGGTCGGCATGCTCCGACCCATCACCCTCTGGCCTTTCCCCAAGAAGGCTCTCGCCGCAGCGGCAGAGAGGGTCCGATCCTTCGTCACCGTGGAATTGAACATGGGTCAGATGCGGGAAGATGTGGAACTTGCCGTCCGCTGCAAACGGCCCGTATATCCCTGCAACCGCACCGGCGGCATGATCCCCTCCATGGAGGAGGTCCTCGCCGCTCTGCGCGCGGCTGCCGAGAAAGGAGATGACCGTCCGTGATCGTCTTTGAAAAGCCCAAAGCCCTGACCGATGTGCCCAGGCACTACTGCCCCGGCTGCACTCACGGCATCGTCCACCGTCTGGTGGCTGAGGCCATCGACGAACTGGGGATTGAAGGACGTACCATCGGCGTGGCGCCGGTGGGCTGTTCCGTCATGGCCTACAATTACTTCTCCTGCGATATGATCGAAGCCGCGCATGGCCGTGCACCCGCGGTCGCCACCGGTGTGAAGCGTTCCCTGCCGGACAACATCGTCTTCACCTACCAGGGCGACGGCGACCTGGCCTCCATCGGCATGTGTGAGACCGTCCACGCCGCGGCCCGGGGGGAGAATATCACCGTCATCTTCATCAACAACGCCATCTACGGCATGACGGGCGGCCAGATGGCTCCCACCTCCCTGCCCGGACAGATCACACAAACATCTCCCTACGGCCGGGATGTGGCGACCCAGGGTTACCCGGTCCGGGTGTGCGAGCTGCTCAGTTCACTGGATGGTCCCGCCTATCTCGAGCGCGTGACCGTCAACAGCGTGAAGAACGTACGCACCGCCAAAAAGGCGATCCTCAAGGCCTTCCGCAACCAGGTGGAGGGCAAGGGTTTCTCACTCATCGAAGTCCTTTCCTCCTGCCCCACCAACTGGGGCATGACACCGCAGCAGGCCCTCAAGTGGATTGACGAAAAGATGATCCCCTATTATCCCCTGGGGGTCTACCGGGACATCGACAAGGAGGCGTGACATGGCGGAACATTCCATTGTAATCGCAGGCTTTGGCGGACAGGGGCTGCTGTTTGCCGGGAAGGTGCTGGCATACGCAGGTCTAATGGAGGGCCGCGAGGTGAGCTGGCTGCCCAGCTACGGCCCAGAGATGCGGGGCGGCACCGCCAACTGCAGCGTTATCCTCTCGGATGATCCTGTGGGCTCCCCCATCGTCGACCATCCCACCGTGCTCATGGTCATGAACGGTCCCTCCCTGGAAAAATTCGAGCCCGCCGTGGCGCCCGGAGGCATTGTCTTCGTGGATGACAGCCTCGTCCCCCAAGCCGTCGAACGCACGGACGTCACAGTCATCCGTATCCCCGCCACGGGAATGGCCGCAGAAAAAAAGGCCGCAGGCCTCGCCAACATGATTCTCTTGGGGGCGTTGGTGGAAAAAACGGGCTGCGTCACCTGGGAAGGTCTGGAAGCCGGCCTGCGCAAGGTCGTTCCCGCCCGTAAGGCGGACATGATCGGCCTCAATCTGGAAGCCCTCGCTGCCGGCAGAGCCTGCGTCAAGGCATGATATGAAGCCGCCTGCCTCCGGAATCTCCGGTTCGGCAGACGGCTTTTCTTTTCTTCCCCGGGGGAAACCATGCTGAAAAGAAGACTGGAGGCATATCGATGTTTGTGGCAAAACCTACTGCGCAGCAACTCGCCTGGCAGGAAATGGAACTGGGCGTAATCATCCACTACTGCATGGAAATCTACCGTCCGGAACTGCAGGGAGAGTGGTATAAGACGGATCAGGTACGCACCGCCCTCGCTCCCGAGACGATTCGCCCGCAGAAGCTGGATCCCTCTCAATGGGTCCGCAGTGCCGCGGCTCTGGGGGCAAAGTACGCCGTGCTGGTAGCCAATCACTGCACCGGTTTCTCTCTCTGGGATACGAAAGTCAACGACTTCTCCATTGCCCATACCGGTTGGAAGGGCGGCGGCGGAGATATCTGCCGGGAGTTCGTGGATGCCTGCCGGCACTACGGACTTAAGCCGGGTTTCTATTATTCCACGGGCTGCAACGGTTATTACAACATCAATGACGGTGTGCCGCAGGATTACCGCTCCTCCGCCTATCAGGCCTATGTGAAATGTGTGGAGTCACAGGTAACCGAACTCTGGACCCAGTACGGTGAACTCTTTGAAATCTGGTTCGACGGCGGGATTATCCCGCCGGAACAGGGCGGCCCCGACCTGACTCCGCTGCTCCGGAGGTATCAGCCTAACGCGGTCTGTTTCCAGGGCCCGCGCGACTGGCCGCACGACTTGCGCTGGGTGGGCAACGAAGACGGGCTCGCCCCGGAAAACTGCTGGGCAACGACGAACGCAGGCGAGGCCAGGTACGACGGCACGGTCCCGAACGAACCAGCCGGCGTGGGCGATCCTGACGGCAGGTATTACTGGCCGGCGGAAACTGATATGCCCAATCGTACCCACGCTGCGTTCGGCGGCGGATGGGCTTGGAAGGCGGGCGAGGAACATCTGGTATATACTCCCGAGGAGCTTCTGGACTGCTATGTCCGCTCCGTGGGGCGGAACAGCAATCTTCTACTGGGCATGGCCATCAGCACGGACGGGGTTTTTCAGGATGAAGCACAGTTTCACGCCTTTGGACAACTGATTCGGGAGACTTTCGGAACGCCGATCGTCCTGCAGACGAAGCCGGAACTGAAGGAGAATCACTGTTCCCTCATCGTCCCGGAGAACGTGGAACTCAGATACGCCGTAATCATGGAGGACATCTCAAATGGGCAGCGTATCCGGGGGTTCCGTCTTCTCGCCGATGGGAAACCCATCTACTCTAGTGCCTGCGTCGGCCACAAGCGGATCGTACCGCTGAACCGGCTTCGGGCACATGAGGTCACTCTTGAGATTACCGAAATGGCCGGTGAGGCCGTGCTGCGTTCATTCGAGCTGTATTGAAAAAACCGAAAAAGATCGACATCCACGCGCATGTAACGCCTTACAAGCAGTATGCTATGCCGAACAGGGCAACTGGCTGTTCGATGGTGGACAGCGGGGAAATTCTTGGTTTTTACGACCGGCTGAACATTGAGAAGGGAATCCTTCTTCCGACTTGCTCCGCCGCAGGATTGTACGAGGTTCGGACGAACGGAGAGATCAAGAGCGTTGTTGACAGGCATCCGGATCGGTTTCACTGGTTCTGCTACGTTGATCCCCAGACGGAGGCCAACGACCCGAAAGAGGATCTTTCCTATTTCCTCGAATTCTACAAGAGGCTCGGGGCGATCGGAGTGGGCGAGCTGTCCTCCCAGCTTCCTCTGGACGACCCCCTTGTGGACAATCTCTTCTCGCATTGTGAGGCGTGCAGTCTGCCGGTCACGATTCATCTCGCCCCGATTTCCGCAAAATACGGGTATTACGGACTCCAGGATGATCTCGGTCTTCCGCGGCTTGAAAAGATGTTGAAAAAGCACAAGGGCCTCAAAATCCTCGGGCATTCACAGCTCTTCTGGGCGGAGATATCCGCAGACGTCACGGAGGAATCCCGCACAGGATACCCCGCGGGCAAAGTCCGGGAGGGAAGGATTGCGGAACTGCTGCGTGATTATCCAAATCTTTACTGTGACTGTTCAGCGACGAGCGGCGCGAATGCCTTTCAGCGGGATCCTGAATATGCCGCTCGATTCCTGGAGGAATTCTCCGCCCGTGTCCTCTACGGTTGCGATATTTACGCTGTCTGCAACACATTCCCCTTTTCCTTTGACGCATTCCTTGACCGAATGGTCGCGGAAGGCATGATCCGCGAAGAGGTTTATTACCGTCTTGTGCGCGGCAATGCGGAAAGGTTGTTTGACATATGAAAATCTCCACAACGACCGGGGATTTCTCCCTGTTCCTGGACAGGGACGAAGACAGGATCCGGGAACTGCACCGCGCAGGCTTCCGGTATATCGATCTATCCATGTACACACTGTCACCGGACAGCCCCCTGATGAGGGACAACTGGAAGCGTGAGGTTGAAAAGCTCAAGTGCCTGGCAGATGATCTGGGGATGCGTTTCGTCCAGGCACATTCTCAGGGCGGCAGACCCCTCTCGGATGACAGAGCCCACGTCGACTTCCTCGTCTCCGCGACACTGCGCTCTTTTGAGGTCTGTGCGGAACTCGGGATTCCGAACACGGTCGTGCACGCGGGGATGGCGTCAGGTGCCGGAAAAGAGGAGACTTTTGATCGCTGCAGGCAGTTCTATCAGAGGCTCCTGCCCCTCGCCGAAGATCTCGGCGTGAACGTCCTTGCAGAGAACTCTCCAAGTTACGAGGGGTATTATGTTTTCACCACCGGAAAAGCCCTTCGGGAGTTCATCGAATATGTGGGGCATCCGTGCCTGCACGCCTGCTGGGACACGGGACATGCAAACTGCGAAGGTCCCCAATATGAAGAAATCATGTCTCTGGGGAAAGAGCTCTATGCGATCCATTATAACGACAACAACGGCAAGGGTGATTTCCACGTCATGCCGTATCTGGGAACACTGAACCACGACGAAGTGATCCACGCGCTCCTGGATGTGGGATATCAGGGATATTTCAACCTGGAATGCGATGCGGGACTGATTGCGAAAGACTACTGGAACGGTCCGCGAAGGCCGTTCGCGCCGGATCAGCGCCTGGCCGAGCCGCAGCTGTTCATGCGCAGGAAACTGGAAGAAATGATGTACGATACGGCGAAGTATATGCTGGAGACCTACGGGATCTTTGAGGAGTGATCCCGAGAACGGCTGTAACAAACAAAACGGGCTTCCGGGTATGACCGGAAGCCTTTTCTTGATTTGCACTGCGGAACAGGGAAATCCGTCTTGGGTGAACAGTCTGCAGACCGGGCTTTATGCTCCCCCGGATATCTTCGGAATCGTATCGGTTTCCTTACGGCAGAAACATGGCGCCCCGCTTCCGGGGCGCCATGAACAAGATTACGTCGTCCGTCATTCCCAACCGTGTGCCTGCTGAAGGACCATATCCTTGACCTTCATCAGCCGAACCTTGGTGGATCGGTCGTTCTCCTCCAGTTTCATGGAGATCACGCGGATATTCTCCTGAAGTTCCGGAATCATAACGTATTCCAGCGCGTTCACCCGGCGTCTGGTCTTTTCAATCTCCTCCGCCAGAAGCTGGGTGGTCTTTTCAGCCTCCGCCAGCTCCAGCATATCGCGGAATACCGCCAGGAGCGCCGTGAGGGCATCGTCCAGTTCGCCGGAGGTCTGGGCAAAGCCATAGGGGAACATACCCGCCGCATCCTGATCCGTGGAAAAGGAATACCTCGGCACGTAGACGGACATGACGTTCCGCTGCTCCATCTCCACGCTCACTTTCTGCCGGGGGCAGAGGAGCGCCTGGCGCAACACATCCGGTGACATGACCGCTCCGGCCGCCGCCATGGAGACAGAGGCCTCTGCGAGGCCTTTCTCCACCTTTTCCCGCAGGGCGCGGTTCCGGCGGACGGCGTCGAGGAACTGGCGCATCATCTCATCGCGCTTGTCCTTGAGAAGCTTGTGCCCCCGGACGGCGGTCTTCAGCCGGCCCTTGAGCCGGGTGAGCTCCATCCGTGTGGGCGAAATGGTCTTGGAAGCCATCTCAGTTCTCTTCCTTCCTGGGGAGATACTTGTCAATCAGGTCGGTCTTGATCCTTTTCAGTTCGCTTCTGGGCAGGATCGCGAGCAGCTCCCATCCCAGATCCAGAGTCTGGCGGATATCGCGGTTCTCCTCGTAGCCCTGGGCGACATAGCGTTTTTCGAATTCATCGGCAAACTTGGCGTAGAGCCGATCTGTGGGAGACAGAGCGCTCTCGCCCAGGATGGTGGCCAGCTCCCGAGCATCCTTTCCTGCGGAATAGGCGGCGAAGAGCTGGTTCATGGTCCCTGCGTGATCCTCCCGGGTCTTGCCGGTGCCGATGCCCTTGTCCTTCAGACGGGAGAGGCTCGGCAGCACGTCCACGGGGGGATTGACGCCCTTCCGGTACAGATCCCGGGAGAGGATGATCTGACCCTCGGTGATGTAGCCGGTGAGGTCGGGGATGGGATGGGTCTTGTCGTCCTCCGGCATGGTGAGGATGGGGATCATGGTGATGGAGCCTGATTTGCCTCTCCTGCGGCCGGCGCGCTCATACATGGTGGCAAGGTCGGTGTAGAGATATCCTGGGTAGCCCCGGCGGCCCGGGACTTCCTTCCGGGCGGCGGAGACTTCACGGAGCGCTTCGGCGTAGTTGGTGATGTCAGTGAGGATGACCAGCACGTGCATGTCCTTCTCAAAGGCCAGGTACTCGGCGGCAGTCAGAGCCA
>JAEEGL012519948.1_pt1 | contig 46878 bp, 45 predicted proteins | sample 9134231 | NCBI WGS metagenome assembly JAEEGL01 (sample SAMN16246548, study PRJNA631951) | gut metagenome | biome: gut microbiome; feature: rumen; material: fiber-attached | host: Bos | place: Iran: Karaj | collected 2018-10
CGCAAGGTTTTGACCTTGACGACTCCGATGCCGGATTTCGGCCAAGGGGTCTTGTTGGCATCGGCCTCCTTTTTCATGGCGTTCAAGTTGGCGTTCGAGACGACTTTTTCGGTGCCGTTTGCGAGCTTTTTGGTCGACTTGCCGTCAACGATGTAATAGCCAGACTGACCGGCGTCGGTGTAGGCATAGATAATCCCCTGATATTTTTGTTCGAGGATAACGTTGCCGTTTTCAGGGTCGTAGATGCCGTATTTGCTGGCTTCGTTTTCGGCGAACAGGAGACCCAGCATCGGATAGTACGTAAAGTCCTTAGCAGGTCCGCAAAGTTCGCGGTGGGGCAGGAAGAAGTATTTGCCGGCAGATGTCTTAAAGATAAAATTGCTTTTGCCGGCGCCGGCTTCGGTGATGTTCAGGTTTTCGAACATCCGCTGTCCCGTGTTGTCGAAAATGGCGAAGTTGTTGGCCTTCGCGGCGATGATGTAGTCGAGCTTGTAGTAGACGACTTCATACACCGGCTCGACGATGACGACGTTCGAAAGAGTGTTCCTGACACCGACATACTCCGTGGTCTTGTCAATCTTTTTGGTAAAAGAGACGAGGTTGGTGTTGTCGCCGAGAGGTTCAACCTTGGAGCGATAGCAGGAGGTGGCGCAAAGCGCCAAAGCGACAGCGCATGCCGCTAAGAATAAAAATTTTTTCATAATTCGTGAAGTATTTTAAAGGTTCGACAATAATGGTCATAATCAAAATAAACTATAGACAAATTTATCAAAATTTCAGATGTTGTCAAGTTTAAAATGGTGGGGAAAAGTTTGTTTTTATGCACATGTAACAATTGGTTACGCATTGTGTTTTTACAAATTCGGATAGTTTTAATATTCTTCTTTGCAGTATTGGACCAATATATAAAGGATTATTGAAAAAAATGGGTAAAATTCATAGCTCCAGCGTTGTCGAAGACGGCGCTCAAATTGCATCGAGTGCCGAAATCGGGCCGTTTTGTTTTATTAGTTCAAAAGCGAAAATCGGCGAAAATGTTAAACTGATTTCGCATGTTACGGTTTATGGCGATACAACAATCGGCGAAGGGACTGTTGTTTTTCCGGGTGCTTGCTTGGGAACAGGTCCGCAAGACCATGGCAATGAGTTTCAGGAAGATGCAAAACTGGTTATCGGCAAACGCAATGTGATCAGAGAAAATGTGACGATGCATGCAGGCACGCCGAAAGGGCAAAATCCGATTGAAGGTGAGGAGCCGCAAAAGTTGATTACGATTGTCGGCGATGACGGAATGTTTATGGTTAATTCACACATTGCTCACGATTGTGTGGTCGGTAATAATGTGATTATGACAAACAATGCGGTTATCGGCGGGCACGTTCGCATCGGGGACGGAGCGATTTTAGGTGGTAACTGTGCCGTTCACCAATTCTGTCGCATCGGTCGAAAAGCAATGATTGGTGGTTTGTCCGGTGTTACACGAGATGTTATTCCTTTTGCTATTGTTACCGGTGACAGAGCCAAGTTAAGAGGTTTAAACGTTATCGGTTTGAAACGTAGCGGTTTTGATGAGAAAACTGTTAAGAACATCACGCGTGCTTATATGTACATTTTCAAAGGCAAAGAAGGTACTTTTGAAGAGCGCGTTAAACAAGCACATGAAAAATTTAAGGATAATGAGCTGATTATGGAACAGGTTAAATTTATTGACGAGGCTTTAAAAGGTCGCCGCAATATTATGACTGCCGAAGTTTAAAAGCTCGTATGGTATTGGCGTTTTTTAGTGCTGTGCATTTGCCGGGATTTTATTTAAAATAATATTTGACAAAAATTTAAATTTGTGGTATTCTGCAACCCAGAAATCAATTATATACGAGATATGAAGAAATTATTTTTGGTGCTCGCATGCGTTGCGGGTTTTGTTTCTTGCGCAAGCGAGACGAAAAAGGCAGAAGCTCAGATCGAAAAATATGCTCAGGAATATGAGCGTGTCAGCCAAGAGTGCGAAGATCTGGCCGTGTTTCTGACCGATGAAAAGTGGGATTACATCACGGCAATGGCGCTGTATTCGAGCTATGAGGCTATCATTGAGGTCGGTACGGCGTGGGGGCTTGATGTTGCGGGTTTCGAAGAAAAAGCCGCAAGCACTCAGGCTGTCATCAAAGATCAAAAAGTCGAGCTGACCGCAGAAGAAGCGGCATTCGCCGAAAAATACTGCGAAAAGAACAAGATTTTTGCCGCGCAAGCCACCGTCGAGCGATGGCTGTTGCTTCAGGAAGAGTAAAAAAGAGCGTCCCTCGCGGACGCTCTTTTCGTTTTTACCAGATTTTAAAACCTGTTTCATAACCGAGCGACAGACCGACCGTGGTGTCGCTTCGGCTTTTCTTTGCCCCGCGTGTTTTTGCGATTTTATAGTTTACAAACGGCGCAAAAGACAAATTGCCGACAATCGTAACATCTAAACGGTTGTTTGTTTCAGCTTCGTATTTAAAGTCAGTGTTGCGGTATTTGTCGTAAATGAAAAATTTTCTGTAAAAACCGTTTGAAACGAATTTCATGTCCTCTCTGATCGGATATTCAAATTCATAACCGATTTCGCCGGCGGTTTTCATGTTTGTGTCACCGTATGTAAAGTCCGCTTCTTCAACGGCGGCGGCATAAAGCTGTTTGAAATATTTACCTTCATAAAGTTTCAAACCTGTTTTGCCGCGTAAAATTTTGGTTCGGTAATCTTTGCCGTCTTCGCCTTCAAAGGTTGTAAATTCCGTTTGGTAACCGAGGCTGACGAAAGGCCCGATAATGCCTTCTTCCAATTTCCAAATTTTATGTGTGTAATCGGTTGTAAGCAAAATTTTATCGGCTGTTTCACTTTTTGTTTTTTTGCCGTTTTCATTTGTTTCGCTTCTGCCGTATTCCATAAACAAACTGTTGAGCCAAACCATGCTTTCGGTGTTGTATTCAAGGTTGCCGTCAAAAAGACCGGTGAAAACGGAATGTTCGTCGGAAGAATAAGTTCCCGGATAGTTTGCGTCATCTTTTTTGTTTGTAACGGAGTTTTGATTGTATTGAAGCGCAATGCGCTTTAAATTTGCCGTTAAGCTGCTTGCCTCTTCAAGAGAATCCGCTTCTTGAGCAAATGAAAGAACAGGAAAAAGCAAAATACCGCTTAAAAGCGCTATATGAAATTTTGACATGTCAAAAGCCTTTCATTAGAGATTATTTGATAAAAAAAGCATAGAAGATATTATGGTATTATAAAGAAGTTTTCTTGATTTTCTCACAAGAAACTTAGCTACGGTCAAAGATGGTGTTAACGGCAATCATTATCTTGTCTATTCGACCGATTTTCGGTTTCGGCGACATGATTTCCCATCCGCGATAAGACATAATGTCAAAATAGCGTTTATATATGTGAAAAATAAAACGTAAAGGGCGTGTGTTTTTTTGGTTTGAAGCACTTAGCATTTTGTGCGCTTTTGAAAAATAGATGGAGGCCTGACGTGCCAGTTTTTCACGCACGCTTGTTAAGTTTTTATCCGTAATGACGACGGAAGGAACAACCGATTGAATGCCCGCTTCTTGTAAGATTTCTTTTGGAATGTAGAGACGATTTTTTAAGGCATCTTCTTTGATGTTACGCAAAATGTTTGTTATTTCCATAGCCATGCCGAAGTTAAAGGCAAGGGTGCGTTTGGAAGCCTCTTTCATTTCGTTCATAATCAAAAGCATGATATAAACGGGAATGACGGCTGTGCCATGACAATAAGCCGTAAAAGTTTTATTTGAGGGAGCCTGCAGAGGCTTCGGAAAATCAAGCGAAAAAGCTTGTAAGATTTGTGAAAAATCTTCTTTTTGAATTTTGAAGCGCATGCAATTTTTATAAATTTTGCGTCCGATTTTTGTGGCAGGCACTTTTTTATCATAAATGTTGTCAAGCTCAATTTTCCATGCGCTTAAGAGATCGGCCTTTTCTTGCTGACTTAAATTTCCGGAAACGATATCATCAAGATGTTGCACAAAAGCATAGAGCGTGTATATGGCTTCACGCTTGGCTTTTGGCAAACCTCGCATACACCAAAACAATGTGGCTTGTGATTTTCGAACAATGCGACCGACAGCGCTCATAGATGTTTTACTCCGTTTTTTTGTAAAAGTAGCTTAATATTTCAGGTCTGTCAACGTTTTTCAAAGCTTTGCGCCGTTGATATCTTTAAGCCATTGATCCAAGGCTTTTAAAGCACGGGCGGCGTAGGCTTCTTTGCGCTCAGTGCCCTTAAGATGACGGAGTTTGCCGCTTTTTGAAGGTATCGGCGGTATTAAAGGAAACAAACCGAAATTAATGTTCATCGGTTGATAATTTTCAATATTTTCAAGATCTTGAAGGTGGGCAAGCATTGAGCCGAAAGCTGTTTCGCGCGGTGGCAGAATCGGTTCTTTGTTATTTATCAGAAAAGAGGCAAAAACACCGGCCAAAAACCCGACGGATGAGCTTTCAACATAGCCTTCGCAACCTGTGATTTGCCCTGCAAACATAATGTTTGGTTTCGATTTGAGGCATAAAAATCGGTCTAAGAGGAGAGGGCTTTTGATAAAAGTGTTTTTATGTATGCCGCCAAGCCTTGCAAATTCGGCATTTTCAAGCCCCGGAATCATGCGGAAAATTCGTTCCTGTTCGCCGTGCTTAAGCTTTGTTTGAAAACCGACAATGTTGCGTAAAGTATCTTCTTTGTTGTCTTGGCGCAGTTGAACGACGGCGTATGGAGATTCCGAGCTGTTCGGATTTGTTAAACCAACGGGTTTCATCGGGCCGAAACGAAGGGTTTCAATACCGCGCGAGGCCATCACTTCAATAGGTAAACAACCGTCAAAATATTGCGGATTTTCAAATTGGTGAAATCGGACGATGTCGGCATTTAAAAGCTCGCTTACAAAATTTTCATATTGTTCTTTGTTTAAGGGGCAGTTGATATAGTCTTTTTTGTTGCCTTTATCATAACGGGATTGATACCATGCTTTTGAAAAATCAATGCTTTGGGTGTAGACAACAGGAGCAATGGCGTCATAAAAAGCAAGCGTTTTATCGGGAAAGTTTTGAAAGATATTTTTTGCAAAAGTTTCGGACGTTAAGGGTCCCGTTGCAATGATAATGAGCGGATAATCGAGTTCATCAAGAGATTCAATTTCTTTTGCTATGATGTTGATTTTAGATTCATTTTTGAGGGCTTGAGTGATCTGAAGTGCAAAGTTTTTGCGGTCAACAGCCAAAGCACCGCCGGCGGGGACTTTCGTTTTGTCCGCAATGCTTAAAATCAGCGACCCTGCACGACGCATCTCTTCATGCATTAAGCCGACGGCATTATGCATAAAATCATCGGAACGTAATGAGTTTGAACAGACAAGCTCAGCAAAATTTTCATCTTTATGTGCAGGTGAAAATTTCAACGGTTTCATCTCATATAAATCGACATCAATGTTTCTTTTTGCGAGTTGCCATGCGGCTTCCGAACCGGCCAAACCGGCGCCGATGACGGCAATTTTGTTTTTCATATTTTTATCCTTTGTTTTTGTTTTATCAATTTTACTTAGCTGTGTAAACAAAAAAGCTTTGTTTTATTAATTTTTTTTTAAGCCTCGTGATGTATTGTTTCGGTAGATTAATCGGGGAAATTTATGAAAAAATTAATTTTTGTTTTTTGCTTTTTGCTCTGTATGCCGTCTTTTGCCGAAGACGGTTCGTTGCCGGTTATGGATGAAGAAGATTTGAATTTTGATTTGAAAGAAGATGCGTTCGGTAATAAAATAGAAGTTGAAGATGATGAAGAAGAAAAGCCCGGAATTATTGAAATAGATACGTCTCGTTCTCTTTCGCAGAATTTGAAAAAAAATTTACCGACCGAAGATATTAAATCGGAAGTTAAGGAAACAGTCGGATCTGCTCAGAATTGGGTTAAAAATTTGTTTAAGGGAACAAAATCGCAATCCGAATCTATACAAAATTTATTGAGTGAAAGCCAAAAAAGGGCCAAAGCAAAGCGCTCTAATGCGGCGGTGTTTGATATTTCGGGGGTAATGCTGCAGATGAGTTATCAGCAGGCAGAAGAGCAGCTTTTGAAACGAGGTTATCGCAAACTGTCGCAAAAAATGGATATTCCGAATTTTATTCGTTGGCGCAATGAAGAAAAATGTCGCAATCAAGGTGTTGTCGGCTATGAGCGTCTTGAAAACTGTGTGATCAGGTTGGCTCAGAAAGGCAATTATCAATACATTTCTCAAGCATCTTTTAATAAGTTTGATACAAAAGAGACGGTCAATATTTTTCTTTCTTCGACTTTTACAAATAACAAAATATATAAAATTACATATCGCAGCGAGGCTGCAAACAAAACCGGAAACAGCACTAAGGCGATTTATTTGCAACGTTTGAAGATTTTTGATTTTTGGAAAAAGATTAATCAAAAGTACGGCGTTCCTGATAACAAAGAAGATGTCACTTGGGGACTGGGCGCGAATAAACCGTATCTGCAGGCACAAACAGGTCAGCTGAAATTGGAAGATCCTGTTTTGGAGCAGTTGGATGTTAATCGGATGTCCCGTGAAGACCAAAAATTTATTCATTCGGATATTTATACTTTTTAGGGGTTTTGAGAGATGACGGCGTTTTTACCGACAGAGATTGCTGAACTTATTTGTACGCGTATCAGTCATGATTTAATCGGCAACATCGGGGCTCTTTCGAATGCGATGGAGTTGCTTGAAGATGATCCGTCAGATGTTGAAGATATTAAACCGCTTTTGGAAAGCAGTTCGCAAACACTTGCAGCCCGAATGAAGTTTTTCAGGCTTGCATTCGGTTTGAAAAATGCGGCACCCAAAGAAATAGGTGAAATGAATGCTATTGTTGATGCCTATCTTGCAACGCTCGGTAATCCGAAAACGCCGATTGTGATGAAGTCAAACGTTCAAAATGTTTCGCTTTATAAAATTGTGATGTTATCCGTGATGGCGCTTTCCGATGTTTTTGTGCGCGGCGGTGAAATCAGGGCAAACGAAACGGATGAGGGCTTAAGTTTTGAAGCGGTTTCTGATTTTGAGCTTTCACCGCTTAAGTTGGAAAATATGAAAAAAGCGATCGCCGGTACAATTAGCGAAGATAATCCGGCTTTGCTTGCGCCCGTTGTTTATCTTTCAAGCTTTTTGAACGAAGCAGGTGTGAAGCTTTCACTTCAATGTGAAGCGAACAAAGCTGTTTTAAGCGTGAGATAGTTTATTTATATCTCTTCTATATTTTCAACGGCGATTTGGCATACATCTTGAGCGATGGTGGCAATACCGCCACTGATTTTCCATTTTTTGAAGATTTGATTGCTTTTATCTAATAAGGCAACCATACCTTCGGTTAAAAGCTGAGAACGGGGAGCTCGTTCGTGAATAATCGTCAGGTTGCCTTCCTTAACGGGCAAAAGCACTTTATCTGCAGATGTGTCAAGAAAAATCCTGTCGGGTAGATATATTTTTAATTCAATCGCCATTTATTTTAAGCCGCCTCTTTTAATTTTTTAGCTTTTTCGACGGCATCTTCAATTGTGCCGACCATATAAAACGCTTGTTCGGGCAGATCATCATAAAGACCGTCTAAAATGCCCTTGAAGCCTTTGATGGTGTCTTCTAAGTTCACAAAAACGCCTTTCGTGCCGGTAAAAACTTCGGCAACATGAAAAGGTTGAGATAAAAAGCGTTGAATTTTACGGGCGCGAGCAACAGTCAGACGGTCTTCATCCGAAAGCTCGTCCATGCCTAAAATAGCAATAATATCCTGTAAGGATTTATATTTTTGTAAAATTTCCTGAACACCGCGTGCAACCTGATAATGTTCTTCTCCAACAATATCAGGGCTTAAGACACGGCTTGTCGAATCAAGCGGATCAACAGCAGGATAAATGCCGAGTTCTGAAATTTTACGCGATAAAACCGTTGTTGCATCAAGGTGCGCAAACGTTGTCGCCGGTGCAGGGTCGGTCAAGTCATCGGCCGGGACATAAACTGCTTGAACAGAAGTAATTGAGCCGTCTTTAGTTGAGGTAATGCGTTCTTGCATGGTGCCCATGTCGGTTCCTAATGTCGGTTGATAACCGACGGCAGACGGAATACGTCCCAAAAGCGCTGACACTTCGGAACCGGCCTGTGTGAAACGGAAAATATTGTCAATAAAGAGCAAGACATCTTGATGTGCCACGTCTCTGAAATATTCGGCTTCGGTTAGACCCGTTAAGGCAACGCGTGCTCTTGCCCCGGGAGGTTCGTTCATTTGTCCGTAAACAAGAACGGTTTTGGAATTGTTGCCTTTTAGGTCAATAATGCCCGACGATATCATTTCATTATAAAGATCGTTTCCTTCACGCGTTCGTTCGCCGACACCCGCAAAAACCGAATAACCGCCGGCACCGATGGCAACATTGTGAATAAGTTCTTGTATCAGAACCGTTTTGCCGACACCCGCTCCGCCGAATAAACCGATTTTTCCGCCTTTGGCATAAGGTTCAAGCAAATCAATCACTTTGATGCCGGTCACTAAGATTTCGGTATCGGTTGATTGTTCGGTAAATGTGGGGGCATCACGATGAATGGGGTTGAACAATTGGGCATTTATTTCGCCTCTGTTGTCAATCGGCTCGCCCGTAACATTGATAATACGTCCCAAAAGTTCGGGGCCGACAGGAACAGTGATCGGCTGCTGCGTGTTTGTTACTTCAAGACCGCGTCTTAAACCATCCGTTGAGTCCATGGCAATTGTGCGCACCGTGTTGTCGCCGATGTGCTGAGCAACTTCCAAAACAAGTTTTTTGCCGTGGTTATCGCAGGTAAGTGCCGTTAAAATATTCGGCAAAGTGTCTGTGTTTTCAAATTTAACATCAACAACGGCGCCCGTTACTTGAACGATTTGGCCTTTTGTGTTTTCTTGTTTGACAGTCTTTTCTTCTGTTTTCTTTTTCATATTCGTTTCCTTATTAAATCGCTTCAGCGCCTGAGATAATTTCGGTTAATTCAGTCGTGATTGCAGATTGACGGATGGTGTTATATTTCAAGGTTAAAGATGAAATCATGTCTTTGGCATTTTGGGTTGCGTTGTCCATTGCCATCATACGAGCCCCCTGTTCGGAAGCTTCGGCGTTAAGCATAGCTTCAAAAATGCGATTAATCAGCAGTTTTTTTGATGCTTCTTCAAGCAGTTTTTCCCGAGACGGCTTATAATCAAAATAAGCATTACCGATGTGATCGATATCTTTATTTAAAGGTATGTTTGATGCGTTCAGAGGATAAATCTGCATAGAAATAATATCGCGTGATAGGGCCGTTTTAAAGCGGCTGTGAACAATTTCACAGATGTCAAAAGTTTTCTCTTTGTTTAAATCTTTAATTTTTAGTAGCATATCAATTGCTTCTTGATAGAAAATTCCGCCACCGGCAAAAGAAGGCTCATGATGAATGATCAGTTCGTTGTGATTCTTTTTTAAGATGTCATAAGCTTTTTTACCGTAACAAATCAGTTTGACATTTTTTCCTTGCTGATGAAGTTCCGATATGCGCTTGATTGCCGCTTTGGCAACGTTTTGATTGTAACTGCCGCATAAGCCCCGCTCGGAAGAAAACACGAGAAGAATATAGTTTTTCGGATTTTTTATCGGGCACATTGTCAGAGGCAAAATATGTTTGACTTTTTTTTCGATTTCTTCTTTTTTATAGGATGTTAAAATGCGCGAAACTGTGTCTTCAATCAGTTTGGCATAAGATTCGTTTTTTTCGAGAGAAACAGAGGCTTTTCGAAGTCTTGAAGCGGCAACAAGCTTCATCGCCGTTGTGATTTTTTCGGTCGATTTAACGGAAGTTAATCTGTTTCGTAACTCTTTTAATCCGGCCATTAAGCTGCCTCATCACTTTCTGCAAAGTTTGCCGAAAACTCATCAAAGAAAGATTTAAGCTTAATGTTTAATTCATCGCTTATTTCTTTGTTTTGAGCAAGTTCCCAGAGCAATTCTTTATGGTTTGTTTTTAGCTCGAGAAGTGCTTTTTGTTCAAAATTTTTAACATCTTTGACGGGGATTTTATCAAGGTAGCCGTTAACGCCAGCAAAAATAGAAACAACCTGATCCTCAACAGGCAAGGGGTGATATACGGGCTGTTTTAAAAGCTCGGTTAAGCGTGCGCCGCGTTCAAGAAGCTGTTTTGTTGAAGCATCAAGATCTGAAGCGAACTGGGCAAAAGCCACCATTTCACGATATTGGGCCAAATCAAGTTTCATCGTTCCGGCAACTTGTTTCATTGCTTTGATTTGAGCCGCCGAGCCGACACGACTGACGGAAATACCGACGTTAACCGCCGGACGAATGCCTTGATAAAATAAGTTGTTTTCCAAAAAGATTTGTCCGTCCGTGATGGAAATGACATTGGTCGGAATGTAGGCGGATATGTCACCCGCCTGTGTTTCGATGACAGGTATGGCCGTTAATGAACCGCCGCCTTTTTCATCGCTTAATTTGGCCGCGCGTTCAAGCAACCTTGAGTGGAGATAAAAAACGTCACCCGGATATGCTTCACGTCCCGGCGGACGACGAATCAGTAATGACATTTGTCTGTAAGCAACGGCTTGTTTTGACAGGTCATCATAAAAGATAATGGCGTGCATGCCGTTGTCTCTGAAATATTCGCCCATTGCACAGCCGGAATATGGTGCAATGTATTGTAACGGAGCTGATTCGGAAGCTGTGGCGGTAATAACGATGGTATAATCCATCGCGCCGTGATCTTTTAAGGTTTTAACAACTTGTGCAACGGTTGAACGTTTTTGACCGATTGAAACGTAAATACAATATAGTTTTTCTTTTTCGGATTTGGCGTTTTCATTGATGTATTTTTGGTTAATGATTGTATCTAAAATGATGGATGTTTTACCTGTTTGTCTGTCGCCGATGATGAGCTCTCTTTGTCCGCGTCCGATAGGTGTTAACGCATCAATGATTTTCAAGCCTGTTTGAACCGGTTCGCAAACACTTTTACGTTCAATAATACCGGGAGCTTTGATCTCGGCATTTGAAAATTGTTTGGCATGTATTTTGCCTTTGCCGTCAATCGGTTCGCCTAAAGCGTTGACAACACGTCCCAACAATTCTTTTCCGACGGGGACGCTGACGATTTTTCCGGTGCGTTTAACGATATCGCCCTCTTTAATGCTTTCATCTGAGCCGAAAACAACAACGGCAACGGTATTTTCTTCCAGGTTCAGCGCCATTCCTTTAATGCCGGAAGAAAATTCAACCATTTCGTTTTCTTCAACATTGTCAAGGCCGTAAACTTGAGCAATGCCATCGCCGATAGAGAGAACATGACCGATTTCATTTAAATCGGTTTTTAAATCGTATTGTTCGATTTTTTCTTTTAATAATGAGGATATTTCATCAGCTTTAATTGCCATTATTTCAAACCTTTCATCAGTTTCTCAAGCGCGCTTAATTTAGATTTAAGCGAATCGTCAATTTGAATTGATTGATAATGTAAGATAAGACCGCCAAGTAAATTTTCATTTAATTTATATGATAATATAACATCTTTTTTAAGCTTTTTCTCTAAACCGTCTTGGAGCTTTTTTTGCTGTGTTTGTGTGAGTTCTTGCGCCGTTTCGACCAAGACTTTGATGAAACCTTCTTTTTCTAAGGCCATATCTTCAAACATATCAGCGATTTGAAGTATTAAATCAATATTTTTGTTTTCGGCAAGAATATATAGAAAATTGAGTGTCGTTTTGTTTAAATGAAGCTTTTTAGCTAAAAATTCGACCGTTTCCTTTTTTTGATTTTCCGTTAAAAGCGGGCTGTTTAATTGTTTTTGTAAGTCATTTTGCCGGAATGTTTCCCGTAAGCTTTCTAAATCTTTGCGTATGACTTCAAGATTATCTTGGCTTGAAGCGGTTTCAAAAAGCGCTTCGGTATAATTTTGAACACGTTTTGTAATGTCTTCTTTTTTCATTTTTTACTCTTTTTTACATAAATGAATACGGATCAATATCTACTTCAAGCTTAATGTTTGAGGGCAGATTTAGGTCTTTAAGCCACATTTTGACAATGCTCTGTATATTTATAGTCTTTAATGTTTTCAAAAGCAAGCGGTATCTGAATTTTCCACGCAACATATAAATAGGTGCGGGAGCCGGACCGAGCAGGGAAACGCCGTTGATATGCGGGGCGATTTTTGCAAGATGAAAAGCAACTTTTTCCAAGATTTGTTCGTTTGCAGAACTGATAATCAAAGCGGCAAGCTTTCCGTAAGGCGGAAGATTAAGCTGTCGGCGCGTTTTTTTCTCAAGAGAGATAAATTGTTCGCGGTTTTGGGTAACAATCGCTTTTAGAACATTATTTTCAGGATAAAGCGTCTGCAGAAAAACCGTTCCTTTTTTCTCGGCACGTCCGGCACGACCCGAAACCTGAGATAAAAGTTGAAAAGTTTGTTCCTGAGCGCGTAAATCACTTCCCATTAAACCCAAATCGGCATCGACAATTCCGACCAAAGTTAAGTTTGGAAAATGGTGTCCTTTGGCTAAAATTTGGGTGCCGATTAAAATATCGATTTCTTTGTTTTCCATTTTGGAAATAATGTCGGATATGCTCTTAAAAGATGAAGTTGTATCGCTTGAAATAATTTCAACCTTTGCGAGCGGAAAACGAAATTTAACTTCTTCGGCAATACGCTCAACACCCGGACCGCAGGCCGTTAATCCATCTTGAGATCCGCATTCGGGACAGGCATGCGGGGTTGGAATGGTATAGCCGCAGTGATGGCAAATCAGCTGCTTTTTGCTTCGATGTTCGGTCAGCCATGCCGAACAATTCGGGCATTGAAGGCGTGTTCCGCAATCGCGACAAATCATCAGCGGCGCATAGCCTCTGCGGTTTAAAAACAGCATTGATTGCTCGCCTTTTTCAAAATTTTCTTTTAATGCGTTGCATAAAGTCGGCGAAAGCCAAGATGTTCCAAAGTCGCCCTTTTGAGGTTTGTCTTTTTTTAAGTCTATGATTTTGATTTCTGGAAGTGTTGCGGCAGCGTAACGATTTTTTAGGGTGATTGTTTGGTATTTTCCTTCTTCAACATTGACAATCGTTTCTAAATCAGGCGTGGCGGTTGAAAGAACAATCGGAATATTTTCGCATTTTGCACGAACGACGGCCATATCACGCGCCTGATAATTGACCATATCTTCTTGTTTGAAGGTTTGATCGTGGCTTTCATCAACAACGATTAAGCCTAAATTTTGATAGGGCAGGAAGAGGGCGCTTCTGGCTCCGACCAAAACTTTCGCGCGCCCTTCAACGACAGCCTGCCAAGTGTTGCGCCGTTGTGTTTGATTTAAGGCACTGTGCCATTGATAAGGTTTGACACCGAAACGTTTTTCAAAGCGTTCGAGCCATTGGGTTGTCAACGCAATTTCGGGGACCAAAATGAGAACTTGTTTGTCTTGTTTTAGAACATTTATGGCGGCTTCAAGATAAACTTCGGTTTTGCCCGAACCCGTGACACCGTCAAGAAGCGTTACGTTGAAACCGGCGCTTTGAGATTTGATTAAAAAGTCAGCCGCATTTTGCTGTTCGGGGGTGAGGGTTACTTCCGTTCCTTTAAATTCAAAAGTTTGAACAGGTTTCGGCTTTGTTATGGGCATCGGTTCTAAAATTTCGGCATCAATCAATGTTTTGATGACACTTTGAGACACACCTGTGCCTGCCATAATTTCGGCTTTGGAGTAAGGCGCATGTTTTAACAGATCAATCACATGCCAACGAGCATCGGAGTTTTTTAATTTTGCCTCGGCAAGCGTTTTTCCCGTCAGTTTATATAAAATATGCATTTTGGGGTCATCAAAAGCACTTTTGGCGCACAACACCATTTTTAAGACCAAACCGAGCGGGGCAAGATTATATTTTGCGACCCATTCAATAAATTTGATTAAAGTCGGTTTGATGTGATAGGGCAGAATGGAGATGACGCTTTTGATTTTTTTCTCGTCTAAATCAGCTGTTTTTTCGGTTTTGAAGACAACACCGATTTCAACGCCTTTGCCGAAAGGCACGCGAACGATATCTCCGATTTTTGTTTCATCGGGGGCGCGGTAGTCAAACACATCGTTAAAGGGCAGGGGCAACATTACCCCGACAATTTTTACCATATCAATCCTTTTGTTAAAAGGATTATATGGCGGTCTTGATTGCTTTTCTATTAAAACAATGTGTTTCTCTACAAGATTTTTAAGTTATAAAAAAGCCCCTTTGAGAAGGGGCTTAACAAATTATTTTGCCATTTGAGGCGGTGTCATCATAACTTCGTCGACTTCGACCATGTTGACATTGCCTTCACTGTCAACTTCGCCGATAATGGTTACGACATCTGTCGGGGAAACGCTGTTTCCGTTCCATGCATAACCGTCTATTTCAACCATAATTTCGCCTGTGTTGTCGTTAAACAGGTATTTATTCTTTTTAACACGTTTTGAAATGTTGCCTTGAAGGGCAACCATTGATTCATCGGGCATTGATTGAACTGCTTGAACCGTTGAAACAGGCATTTGCGACGCATCTTGTTTGAAGCCGCCCATCATTTTTTTATGATTATCACCGGCAAAACTTTGTGCCGATAAGCCTAATGCTAATGCAAAAGCAAGAATTGGAAGTGTTTTTTTCATATTTTTCTCCTTTTAAAAAGTTAAATTGACCTTTTTGATATAATTGCGGTCAAATTTATTTAAATAGAACTTTCAATTTAAAAAAGAGAGCTTATATCGCAGGTGTTGTTTAATGTTATTTTAAGGAGAAAATTTATGGTTGAAGTTACAATCACAAAAGACACACCGATGAAATATCGCTGTTGTGCAGGGTTTTGGCATGCCGTTGCGGGAGCGTTGATGATTTTAATCGGGTTTTTCTTAATGATTAATCCGGAGGTGAGTTTGTTTGCTTTGGCGCTTTATTTGGGCGCAGGACTGATTGTTGTCGGGGCAGGGTACGTAACCTCGTCTTTGGAAGCCGATAACGGTTGGTGGACTTTTGTCGGTATTTTGGATATTTTAATCGGCATTATTTTGATTTCGAACATGGGAATTACGGCGGCAAGTTTGCCGATTATATTTGCTATTTGGTGTTTGGCCGTCGGGGCGGCTCAAATCGTCAGCGCTTATAAATTCGGACGGCAAGATTTGCCGTGGGGCTGGAGCATGGCACTTGGTGTTTTAGGTGTTGTGTTCGGGTTTGTTATTATCGAATATCCGCTTATCGGGAGCATCGCCATCAGCACTTTAATGGGACTTTATATGATTTTTTACGGTGTGTTTGAAATAGGTGAATACCTTTATTTCAGAAAGTTGGAGCATCCGAAAAATTAAAAAAAAGGACCTCGTTTGAGGTTCTTTTTTTTCAGATTAATACACATCCGTATAAAACGGCAAAAAAGTGCATGATTGTGCCGGCTAAAACAAAAAAGTGCCATATGGCGTGGGTGTATTTTTTCTTTTTCATGACATAGAAAATAATGCCGCCGGTGTAGAAGAGACCGCCTAAAATCAGGAAAATAAGGCCTAATCTGCTGATGTTATTAATCAAAGGCTTTGTCGCAAAGATAATGAGCCAACCCATTAGCAGATAAAGCCCGATTGACCATATTTTTGTTCCGCTGCCGGATAAGGTCAGCTTTAGAATGGTGCCCAAGAGGGCTAAAAACCAGATAATGCCGAAAATAACCCATCCGATTGTGCCGCGCAGGTTGACAAGCAAAAACGGTGTGTAAGATCCGGCAATTAAGTAATAAATTGAAATATGGTCGAATTTTTTTAAGATTTTTTTGGCATGCTGATTGGGAATGGCATGATAAATGGTTGAGGCCGTGTAAAGAATAATCATTGAACAGCCGAAAATAACAGTCGAAACGATGGTCCATGCGTTGCCGTAAACAGAAGAAAAGGCAGCCAAAATAACAAGGCCGGCAATGCTTAAAATGATTCCTAAGCCGTGAATCGAACAATTGCAAATTTCTTCGACAATCGTATAAGGACGCTGGATGTTTGCGACATTTGCCATAAGTTTTTCCTTTGAATGTTTCAATTGAAGAAAAATGTTAGCAAATTTTTTTTGAGATGTAAATGTTAAAAAAACTCTTGTGTTATTTAAAATTTTGTCATAATATTGTCCATAGATTTGTAAGTTTGTTAAATTATTATACATGCCTATGAAACCACATGATGTTGCTCGTCTGACGGAGATTTCCGTTAAGATGATGAGGGTTTGTCTGCCCTTCTTTATGATTTCGCTGATTGTCTATGCGATTTGCTCTTCACACGGGGCTCCTGAGCTGGCAATTCGCCTCTCGACCTGGGGTATCGGCATTTTCGGCGTGGGCTGTCTGCCGATGGTTATTCTGATTTTGATTTTCGGGATCGGATGGTTTCTTGAAAAGTAAAACACAAAAGCGTGATGTCGGGGGACATCACGCTTTTGTGTTTTTTGATATTCAGGATTCACTGTCGAAGAGGGCGGCCTTAACCGTCTCAAAATCGAGGCAGTGCGGCATACCGCGACGAGCTTCCTGCTGTTGTTGTTTGCGCTCGGGGCCTTCCCAAATCCAAAGGTCCATGCCGTCAACACAAGACACATACTCGGAAGGATAAATCCTGCCGCCTAAGGCTTCTTTCAAAGCCATGGCGTGGTTTTTAGAGCCTGTAAAATAGCTCCAATCGAGGCTCAGGAGCTCAAAGTCGAGTCCATGACGTTTGGAGCCATAATAGACGACATCACGTTGAACGCAACCGCAATCTCCGACGCGAAAAAAGATGTTGTCTATGCGCTGGACAAAGCCGTGGCGCATCAAAGTCCGGCGAAGCTCGTCTAAGATCTCGGCCAGGATTTCTTTTCTTGATGCTGCCATGGCGTTCACTTCCCCCGCTGGAAGAGCTTTTCAGATTCCTTTTGCTCTTTCTTTTCTTTGATGCTGTAAACGGCCAGTCCGCCGATAAAGGCGATGAGACACGGGATTGCGTACCAGATCGTCAGGTCGGGTAATTCCGCGTTGAAATAGCGGAAGGCGACCGATTTGGCGATTGTCTCGAGAGCCAAAAGACCCACGAAACCGAAGCACCCGAAGACGCCGACGACGGCCCAGACAGCGTTGCGACCGGCTCTCTTCGGAAAATACTTCGCGTAACTGGCGCACATTTTGAAACACCCGAAGGCGAAAGCGAGGCCGATGAGGCACATGATGGTTGCTACGATCCGGCTGTCAGAGAAATAAACCGCCTGAGGGATAGCAAAGAGAATAAGCGCGTTGAGCGCCCCAAGGCAGATCAGAGCGGCTTGCTCTTCTGCACATCTGTTTTTCCAACTTTTCATAATATAGATACAATAAGGGTTGATAATTCTTTTTCTACGCTATTTATATCATTTTTTCGTCTTTTTGTCAATAATAAAATTGATTGACATGATTTTTTTGTTCTTTATACTTCTTTGTTATGAAAAAGTATCAGATTATCGGTTGTATGACCGGAAATTCAATGGATGCGGTTGATTTGGTTTTAACCGAATTTGAGGGCGAAAAAATAAGAGATATTTGTTCGTTTTCAAAGCCTTTTACGCGGGATATCCAACTGAAAATTGAAAATTTGAGGCCTTTGGTCTTTGATAAGACTCGGGCTGAAATTTTAGCCTTGCCTGATTTTAAAAAAATTCATGACGAATATATTCGCTTTGTGGCAGATGCCGTCAATGAAATGTGCGAAAAATATAGGTTAGATAAGAGCCGAATCGATGCGATAGGATTTCATGGCAAAACACTTGATCATTATCCGCCGTCCAAAGCCGAAAAAGAAGGCAAAAAGCCTTATACGCTTCAAATCGGGAGCGGAAAGATGCTTGCCGATTTGACAGGCTTGACTGTTGTTTATGATTTTCGTTCAAACTTTGTTATGAGAGGATTTGAAGGCGCGCCTTTGGTTGGAGAACACAACGCGCATATTGCGCTTCTTGAAGGTGATGGCATTTATTATAACGGCGGAAATACGTGTAATTTTGCCGTTATTAAAGACAGACAAGCGCTTTTTTCTTCCGATGCAGGTCCTTTTAACGAATATATTGACGCTTTTATAAGGGTGCATACCTCTGATGTTTGTGATTTTAACGGAAAATACGGTTTAAAAGGGAAATTAAACGAATCGATGCTCAAAAAGTTTTTTGACATCGGTCGGGTGTTTTATGAGACGAAACTTCCTAAGTCGGGCGATCCGCAATATTACAAAAAAGAAGAAATTTTTAAGGTGATTGATGATTTCGGTGCAAGTTTTGAAGACAAGGTTCATACGCTTGAATATTTTGCCGCGTATGTTGCGGCGTTTGCTTTAACTATGCTTGATGAAAAACTGAAAATGCCGTCGGATATAGTGTTTTTCGGCGGCGGATGGAAAAATCCGATGGTCTACAAGAGTTTTGAGGATTTGCTCGGCACGGATTGTTATGTTTTGCCCGAACATCGTGCGGCATTTAAACACTTAAAAGAGCGTTTCGGATGCAAACCGAAAATCAGATATTCGTTGTTCGGAGAGATGATGGAAGCACGCTTAATGGCTGATATGGCTTATTTTAGGCTTGAAGGCAAGCCATGGCCGTTGCCGGAGGTTCAAGATATTGTAGCCGGAAGAATTACAAAACCGGGTAATAAGGAATATGATGACATGATTAATCTGGGGGCGAAGGGTTTTGTGTCGTAAAGTAGATAAACTTGTTGCACTTGCTTGATTTATGGACTATACATACAGAAAAGTTATGATTTAAATGATTGAATAGATAATGTTTAAGGCTTTCGAAAGATTTAAAAAACTATATATCGTTCAAAATTATGGGAAAATATTTCCATACGTAAAACCGTATTGGGTACGCGCGATGATTGCGGTTTTGATCACAATCCCGATCGGATCTATGGATGCGGTTATTGCGTGGTCATTAAAACCTTATATGGATGTGGTGATGTTGGAGCAGCAAGCCACAAAGCTTCAAGCCATGCTTATTCCTCTTGTGATTATTCTTTTCAGTTCCATTCAGAGTTTGTTCAATTATATGGCGACATATTTGAATACGTGGGTCGGGCAAAAAATTGCGCAAGATGTGAAGCTGGATTTATTTAATAAGCTGATGCATTACAATGCGGGTTATTTTGATAAAATGAATTCGGGCGATGTTTTGTTCCGATTTAATAAAGATGTTGATATGGCTTGCAGCGGTTTGCTTTCAAATTTGAAGCTTTTTACGACAAGAGTTTTTTCTTCTATTTCTTTGGTCGGCGTTTTGTTCTATAATTCTTGGAAACTTGCGCTTGTCGGTGTTATTGTTCTGTTCGGGGCTCTTTATCCTTTGACAACGGTCAGACGCAGAATAAAATCCATTATGGATAAGACCGTATTCTCGGGAGCGGCAGTTATGACGCATTATAATGAAGCGTTTAACGGTAATCGAATTGTTACGTCGTACAATTTATATGATTATCAGAATCGTCGTTTTAAAGACACATTGCACTCTGTGTTTAAACTGGGTATGAAAATGACACAGCGTACGGGAATGATGTCGCCGCTGATGCATTTTATTGTGTCTTTAGGTATTGCCGCAGTTATTTGGTTGGGTAGTTATTTAATCGTCACAAAGCAAATTTCACCGGGTAATTTTGTTTCGTTTATTACGGCGCTGATTATGCTTTATAATCCGATTAAATCTATCGGAAATAATTTTAATTCGGTGCAGATGGCTTTAATGGCGATAGAACGCGTTTTTAGGCTTAAAGATGATATTCCGGTTATTCATAATAAGAAAAATGCCATAAAGCTTGAACATATTTCGGATCAAATTGAATATAGAGATGTTTGCTTTGAATATGTTAAAGACAAACCTGTTTTAAAAAATATTAACTTAAAAATTAAATGCGGTGAAACAGTCGCTTTTGTCGGTAACTCCGGCGGAGGTAAAACCACGCTTGTTAATTTGTTGCCCAGATTCTATGATGTTAAATCAGGCGCAGTTTTGGTTGACGGATATGATGTCAGAGATTTGGATTTAGATTCGCTTCGTGATAAAATTGCAATTGTTTTTCAAGACAATTTCTTGTTTGCCGGCACAATCAGAGAAAATATTTTGCTCGGGCGGACAAATGTTTCAAAAGAAGCATTGGAGCAAGCTGTTTGTTCGGCTTGTTTAAAAGAGTTTATTGATAGTTTGGATGCGGGACTTGATACGCAAATCGGTGAAAGGGGCGTTCTTCTTTCGGGGGGGCAGAAACAGCGTATTGCCATTGCACGTGCGTTTGTTAAAAATGCACCTGTCGTTATTTTGGATGAAGCGACATCAGCGCTGGATAATAAGTCTGAAGCTGTTGTTCAAACAGCAATTGATAATTTGATGAAAGATCGTACGGTGTTTATCATCGCCCACAGGCTTTCAACGGTTCGAAATGCAGATAAGATCGTTGTCGTAAATTATGGTGAAATCGTTGAGACGGGAACGCATGAGGAGCTTCTTGAAAAAGAAAATTCCGTTTATGCTTCGCTTTATAAAACACAAATTAAATAAGATTTTAATTTTAGATATGTTTTTTATAAACAGGTATGCCCAAAATATAATACTGTTTGATGTTTTCTTTTTCTTTTTGTTTCATTTTATATAAAGGAACACCGAGAAGCTTAAATGATCGGCCGTTTGCAACATTTTTCCACTCCACCAAAGGCAAGGATAATTTGTAATTAAAGTCAAAAACGCTTATGTTGTTGTCGGAATATTGTTTTTTGTATGTTATGTTTTTAATTTCTTTGATCATGCTTTTATGAAAAAACGGTTCGGTTATCAATCCTTGTTTTAAGGGGGCGGAAAAATCCTTGGCGAATCGCTCCAAAAAAGCAGCTTTGCGTTCTTCATCAATACGTTTTAATTGAAACAGATAATTGTAATAAGTTTTTTTATAGAAAAGACCGTAAACTTCTTTTGGAAAACATTCTTTGTTTTTATCTAAAATTGATTTGATCCAGTTCATTTCATCGCACATAAGAAAGGCTTTTTCTTTTGAATAAAAGCTTGAATTCGGATTGTCGCGGCGAAGCTGATAGAAGTCTTGCGATATGATTTGCATCCGTTTCGCCCAAATATATGTTTGGAAGAAAAAGCCGTTGTCTTGAAAAGAGGCGCCGGGAGATTCATGAAAACGAATGTTGTGTTGTTCAAGAAAAGTGCGTTTATAAAGTCCGCTCCAGATAAAAATTTTTGATTGTGAAGCTATATCCAAATTTTCTAAAGGGTTTAAAAGTTTATTGTAATAATCGGATTTTTGAAGAATTGGGGTATATGTAAAAGTGCGCTTTGTCGGCTCGCCGTAAAAAATACAGAAATCAGCCTTAACAACATCCAAGTTATTTTGTTTTGCATATTCATAAAGGGTTTTATACATATCAGGGCGGATATAATCATCGCTTTCGACAATACCGATATATTCGCCGTTTGCAATGCTCAGTCCCAAGTTCATGGTTGCGCCATAGCCGGAGTTGGTTTTATGAATAACTTTGATTGCGGTATTTTTTGCGGCATATTTATCTAAAATTTGAACGGAACCGTCAGTAGAACCGTCATCAATACAGATAATTTCAATTTCTTTGAGTGTTTGATTCAAAACGCTGTTCAAACATTCTTCAAGATATTGTTCGGTGTTATAGGCCGGTATGATAACGGAAACTTTCGGTTGTTTGTTTTCAGACATGATCTTTTCCTTTTATTTGCAGGACAGGTGCCCCGAAGAAATAATATTTTATAATGCCGTTATTTTTTTTCTTTGTTTTAAAAACAGGCAAAGTGAAAATTTTAATTGATCTTATTTGACCGTTTTCGTGGTATTTGACGGAATAAATCAGATTTTTCAAGATGAGAACGGAGGAATGAAAAGCTTTATACTTTTGGTAAAAATCGTCAAATTTGTCGTACATCTTAGAATGGTGTATCGTAATATTCGGAATGGATTTAAAATCTAAGTCTTCAAAACAATTCGGGAAAATTTTATTGATGAGGAATTTTTGATCTTTGAGTGAAGGTTGCGAAGATATATTATAAACAACACTTTCCATCGCCCAGTTGATATATGATTCTTTAACTTTGTTATATATGTTTTCGTTACTTAAATATTGTTTCAAAGCTTTAAATGCTTTATAAAAGTCGAGAGGATAGTGTTTGTTGGTAGATTGACAATTGTTTTTCAAACCGATCCGATAATAAATCAAATCTTCCTGAACGGTTGTTATTTTTGAGGCTTTTATCAGCGCGATGCACGTAAACAATAAGTCGTTTGTTCGCCATATCTCTTGAAATTTAATGTTGTGTGTTTTGATAAAGCTGTGTTTGAAAAGTTTGTTCCAATTCCAGTTTTGAAAGGCATTGAAAATATAGCGGGGCATATCTTCATAATTAAAAATCGGTTTGTCCGGCAGATAATTGATTTGAAGACTTTGCTTCATCGGTGTGTATTGTTTTGTTTTTGTGTCAAGCGTTTGGGCCGCGCAAATTACAATATCGGCAGATGTTTCAATGGCTTTGAGATACATTTTTTCACAATAGGTCTGATGATAAAAATCATCTGAATCCAAAAAAGCCAAATATTCACCGTGAGCTTTTTCAAGGCCTAAGTTTCGAGCTTTTCCGCCTCCGGAGTGCTTCTGATGAAATATAAGGATGCGGTTGTCTTTTGCGGCATATCTTTTCAGTATTTCAGCAGAATTATCCGAAGAACCGTCATCAATGCAAATAACTTCAATTTCTTTTAATGTTTGCTTTAAAACGCTGTCCAAACATTCTTCAAGATATTGTTCGGTGTTATAAACCGGTATGATAACGGATATTTTAATTTTTGACATTGCTCACCTTTTATTTTAGGGCAATTTTAATGCAGGAAAATTAAAAGCGCAATATTGAAGAGTTTTTTATACAAAGGTATTATATATATTTACAAATGCTTTTTTTTAATTGATTTTGTAAAAAAAAGTTGATAGAACCTCTTAAAGAGAATCGTAATGTTTTTAGATGTGAAAATCAAATTTGAAAGTAATTAATAACAATGAAAACAATTTTGGTAACCGGTGGTACAGGTTTCTTAGGTTCTAATTTATGCGCTCGCCTGATTGGTATGGGTGAAAAAGTGATTTGTCTTGATAATAATTATACAGGTAGAATGAGTAATGTTTCCTGGCTTATGAAGCATCCGAATTTTAAGTTTATGGAGCATGATGTTTGTGAACCTTTTGATATAAAAGAAAAAATTGATCAAATTTATAATATGGCTTGTCCGGCTTCACCTCCGGCTTATCAGGGAGCTTATTCAATAAAGACTACAAAAACGTGTGTTTTAGGTGCACTTAACGTTTTAGATTTGGCAAAAAAACACGGGGCACGTGTTTTACAGGCATCTACTTCGGAAGTTTACGGTGAGCCTTTGGTTCATCCTCAAGTTGAAACATATCGCGGAAATGTTAATCCGATAGGTATCAGAGCTTGTTATGACGAAGGAAAGCGTTGTGCCGAGAGTTTGTTTTTTGATTATTGGCGTCATGAAGGCGTTGATATCAAAGTTGTGCGTTTGTTTAATACCTATGGACCGAATATGGATCCGAATGATGGCAGGGTTGTTTCAAATTTTATATGTCAAGCGCTTTTAGGGCAAAATATTACAGTTTACGGCAAAGGTTTACAAACACGTTCGTTTTGTTATGTCGACGATACAATAGATGCGTTAATTTTGATGATGAATTCTAAAAAAAGTTTTATCGGTCCGGTTAATATAGGCAATCCGAAGGAATTCACCGTTAAGGAGCTGGCCGAGATGGTTGTTTCAAAAATCGGTGGAAATTTGAAGGTTGTTTATAAAGATTTACCTCAAGATGATCCGACACGACGCAAACCGGATATTTCGCTTATCAAATCAGAGTTAAATTGGGCTCCGACAGTTGATTTAAGTCAAGGTCTTGATAAGACCATCGCCTATTTAAAAACGCAAATAAAATTGTTCCAATCAACAAAAGAGGTTTGTGTTGCCTAGACTTTCCGTTATTATTCCGGTTTTTAATGTCGAAAAATATTTAAGAGGCTGTTTGGACAGCATTCTTTCTCAAAGTTTTGATGATATTGAGGTTATTTGTGTTGATGACGGATCAACGGACCATTCGTTTGATATTTTGAAAGAATATGCTTTAACAGACAAACGTGTTCATGTTTTAAAACAAGCAAACGGTTATGCCGGAGTAGCGCGTAATAACGGGTTAAAATTAGCAACGGGCGAATATGTTCATTTTATGGATGCGGACGACTTGCTTTATGGGCCGGATGTTTATGAGCGAATTTTTGCTGCGCTTAAAAAATATGATTTTTCAAACGTTATTCGTTTTAAAGCCGAGGCTTTTGATTGCGCGACGGAAAAGAAAGTAGATGACGATCTTTATGAAGGACACTTTTTGAAATTTAATAAAATTTATGATTGTTCGGATGTTAAAGTTTTGGAATATTTTTTGCTGTCGAGCAGTGTGGTTCCCTGGCTTGGTTTTGTTCGGCGAGATTTTATAATTCAAAATCAGTTGGAATTTAACGATTTATATTGTTGTAATGATCGTTCGTTTTTCGTCAGCTCGGTTTTGGCGGCACAAAAAGTTTTGCTTGTCGATGTATTGGCTGTTAAACATCGTGTTAATAATCGCGTCTCTTTAGTCGGAAGGCGTGATTTGCATTTTGATTGTGATTTAAAATCATTAGATGTTGTGCAGAAATTTTTGGAAAAATATCATTTTTCACCGGAAGTGTGCCGTTGCGTTTATGCCGTTGAAGCAGCTAATCCTTTCGGCTTTTTCTGTAAATATTTAAATTCTTCGTCGCAAAGTTATCATATTTATTGCCAAATGCGGGAATTTGTTCAAAAACTTAATATTCGTTTTTATCGTCCGGTTATGGAATATTTATGGTATTGGCATTGGGTCAGGGACATTAAACTCAGTTTGTTTTTTCCTTCTAAAATCGGTTATTGGCTTATTAAAAAAAATATTATACATTTTTTTCAAAGGTTTTTGTGCGTTGAAAGAAAATATTGTACAAAAACTTTTTATTGTTTGTGGTTGCCGGTTTTTAAGTTTAAGACAAAAGACAATTTTCAAAAGATGTATGTTTTAGGTATTCCTGTTTTAAAGCTTAAATAAAAATTAGTTTTGTTGAAGTGATTTAAGGTATTGATAATCTTTAATCCATAAGCAGTTATGCTGTAAAATACCTCTTCCGGTTTCCATAGTAATGTATGCGTTTTTATCCGTATAGCGATTTAAATAGTGTGATAACGGGTAGTTGCCTTCGCCAAAGTGCAAGTGAGCATCATAGGCTTTTGCTATATCTCCGTCACACATGTGGTAAACATTCGGTTTTAGAGCATAAAAATTTTTTAATTGTGTTTCAATATCTATATTTAAGCTTAAGGCAGCGCAGATTGCATGAGAAAAATCAAAACAAAAACCGCAACCGCTTTCGTGCATGATATAAGCAATTTCTTTGGCCGTTGTGCCGTGTCGTCCGGAACTGTTTTCTGAAAGGTAAGGGACATTCTCGACGACAATACGTTTATCGTTAAATAATTTGAATTGTCTGATTGTTTCTTCAATATTTTTTTGTTCGGAGCCGAATCCTGCGTGAACAACGATTGTTTTGGCGTTGAAAATGTCTGCAGCTTTTTGGGCTGACGCAAAAAGTTTCAGATTTTGCCGTTCTAACGCTTCGTTTCCGGCATCAAAACCGAAAGCTTTGTGCGGCGCATGAATACGGACTTCGGTCTTGCCGATATATTCTTTTAATTTCATTAAATCTTCCAGAGAGCTTTGGGGAGAAACCATTAGCTCAATAAACATATCATTTTGAGCGCTTGCAAACTCAGCACACTCTTCGGGAAGAGCCGGAGCCGTTTGCAGATTTGAAGAGAACAGTTTAAATCCGAATTTCCGCATAGGTTTTTCCGTTTTTTGTTTTGTATCGGAAGTGAATATAAATGATTTGTGGTAAATAAATGTTAAAGGTGGTTTATTTATTTTCAACAAAAAGACACCACAAGGGTGCCTTTTTTATTTGGTCGGGCAGACACCTCCTAAATCAGGAAAATGATACCTCATTTTTAAGAGGTATCATTTTAATTTGATATTTTTATCAAGTTATGCTACAAATAAAATGAAATGATAAGGTTAAAATTTAAGGAAAAATCAAATGATACAAATCAGAAAAGCAACATTGAATGATACTAAAACTATCCAAAAATTGAATCATGAATTGTTTAAATTAGAAAAAGAGTGCTTTGATCCAACTTTAATTACTGACTGGCCTTTGTCGAAGGAGGGAGAAAAGTATTTTGAGGATTTAATAAAGAATTCTTATGTGATTATAGCTTTAAAAGATGAAGTTCCTGTTGCTTATTTGGCTGGTTCTATCAGTGAAAAATGCCCTTATTCTTTACTACAATATGGCGAAATAAATAATATGTTTGTTAATAGTAGTTCCAGAGAACAAGGAATTGGAAAAGCCTTGGTGGATAATTTCAAAAAATATTGTGCGGAAAGAAATATTCAAAATTTAAAAGTTGTAGCCAGTGCAAAAAATAAAAATGCTCAAAAATTTTATAAAAAACAAGGTTTTAGTGAATTTGACATTACATTAACTATATGAAAAGTAAAAAAGCCTTGAAAATCAAGGCTTAAAATTGGTCGGATTGACTGGACTCGAACCGGTCTTGCAATGCTTTACATTGCTTCGGTCACTTGATTTGTAACGTTTTCAAGCATCGCTTGCACGCTCGCTTTCAAACGAACAAATCTGCGCCATTTGTGGTGAAAAATGCCATTAAAGGCATTTTTCATCCTCATGCCTCTTCGAGGTCGCTGTTTCGCCCCAATCATTCACAACGCAAATAAAAAAAGACACCACAAGGGCGCCTTTTTTATTTGGTCGGATTGACTGGACTCGAACCAGCGACCTCTTCGACCCGAACGAAGCGTTCTACCAGGCTGAACTACAATCCGATTTATAAGTGTTCATACTCATACAACAGTTTTTTTATAACCGCAAGAGTTTTTTTTGAAGATTTTCAAAAAAATTGCTTTTATCTGCCGAGTTTTTATTTTAAACTGTCTCTCAGTTATTTGTTTTAAGGAAAAAGAAATGCTTGTTATCGGATCACATCTCTCTTCTTCTAAAGGTTTTACAGGTATAGCAGATGATGCGTTGAAAATCAAAGCAAACACGTTTCAGTTTTTTACGCGCAATCCGCAAGGGGGAAAAGCAAAAGATATTGATCCTAGAGACGTTCAAAACTTTTTGAAAATTGCCGGTGAACATGGCTTTCAAAAATTTGTGGCGCATGCGCCGTATACGTTAAATCCGTGCTCGGATAAACAGGAAACGAGGGATTTTGCAAAGCTTGTTTTTGAAGATGATTTGAAGCGCATGGAATATGTTCCCGGCAATTATTATAATTTTCATCCGGGATCGCATGTCGGACAGGGTGTTGAAGCCGGTATTGAAATGATTTCAGGGCTTCTAAATCAAGTTTTATGGTCTCAACAATCAACAATTGTTTTGTTGGAAACGATGTCGGGTAAAGGTTCGGAAGTTGGGGCCAGATTTGAAGAACTTAAGGCAATTATCGATAGGGTCGATTTAAAAGATAAAATGGGCGTTTGTCTGGATACTTGTCATGTTTATTCTGCGGGCTATGATATTGTGAATAATCTCGATGGCGTTTTGGAAGAATTTGATCGAGTTGTCGGGCTTGAGAGGCTTAAAGCCGTGCATTTGAATGACAGTAAAATGCCTTTTGCATCAAATAAGGACAGACATGAAAAAATAGGGCAGGGAACAATCGGTTTTGATGCAATTTTCCGTTTTATCAATCACCCTAAATTAAGGGGGATTCCAATGGTTTTGGAAACACCGAATGATTTGTCAGGTTGGGCAGAGGAAATTAAAGTTTTGAAGCAAAATTTTCATTGATTTTATTTCCAAAATTGGTAAGTTTTGATTGTGGCAGCCATTAAAAGTTGAGATTTCTACTTTTTAACCGGAGAGTAAATTGTGATAAAAGTTTCTGTTGTTGTACCGATTTATAATAGAGAAGAAACAATTTCAAGATGCCTTGAAAGTATTGTCTCTCAAACGCTTTCGGATATTGAAATTATATGTGTTAATGATGATTCGTCAGATAAAACTTCTGTTGTTTTGGAAAATTTTGCAAAAAAAGATAAGCGTATTAGGGTTATTCATCAGAAAAATTTAGGAGTTTCTATTGCGAGAAATAACGGTGTGAAAGCCGCAACAGGCGAATATATCGGGTTTGTTGACAGCGATGACTTTATTGAACCTGATTTTTATGAAAAGCTGTATCAGGCAGCAAAAGAAGAAAAAGCAGATGTCGCTTTAACATCTGTTTGGTATGAGGGAAAGAAAAAATCTTATGCGTTGCTTGACTATAGAAAAAAGAAAGTTGCAAGAACGGTTTCGGATATTTTTAAGCTTATCGGTCTTCCGAAGGTGCCGTATGTATGGAATAAGATATATTTAAGAAAATTTTTAGAAAAAAATAATCTTCAATTTAAAGAACATTTTTATTATGAAGATGTTGTTTTCAGCACACAGATGGCTTCGTTGTGTGACAAAGCGGTTTATGTTTCGGGAACAAAATATCATTATACTTATAACGAAAATTCTGTTGTGGCGACGGTTGAAGAAAAACCCGAAGTGAAACAAAACAGGTATGATGCTTTTTCATTTTATAACAGTTTTGTTCGTAAAAAAGGACTGAAAGTTCCTTATAAATACCAATATGAAAAAAGAGTCAAAATCTTAGGTCTTCCCGTTATTAAGATAAAGGGAATCGGTGATTCTGTTAAAGCTTATTATGTTTTCGGACTTCTTGTTATAAAGGTTAAAAGCACTCAATTTTTTTAGGCTGACATCTTCTCTTTCAAGTATTGTTTTGTTTTTGTGGAAGAAACATCAAGCGTGCGTGGCAGATAGACAACTTCGCAATAAGGTTTGAGGAAGTCAAACTTGCCTTTCCAATCGTCTCCCATTACAAAAACGTCAGCTTTTAATTCTTGAACATCTTTTATTTTTTGATCCCAGTCATTCTCGGGAATAATCAAATCGACATATCGGCAGGCCTCTAAAATCATTTTTCGCTGTTCGTATGTGTAAAAAGATTGTTTATTTTTGATTTGATTAAATTCATCGGATGAAAGGCCGACAATTAAATAATCGCCCAAGGCTTTGGCCCTTTTTAAAAGATTGATGTGTCCGTAGTGTAAAACATCAAATGTTCCGTATGTGAGTACTCTTTTCATTTTTTTATTCCTGTGATAGATTGTATGTGGTTGTTGATTATATCGACACATTGCTTTGATGCCGTGCCTGTTTCAATAATTTGGAATTTTTTGATGAAACCATCAAGAGCATTCTGATAGATTCTATTATCAAATTTTTTAATATTGTCAAGTAATTGTTCGTTTGAAAAAGCAAGAGGAAAAGGCAGTTGTTCCATTTCGAAGTAAAATCCTCGGTCTGCCATGTATTTTTCTCTATCTGTGGCAAAGATAAAGACGGGTTTCTTTGAGAGCATAAAGTCAAACATTAAGGATGAGTAATCTGTTATTAAGATATCTGTTGCAGCTAAAAGCTCTTGAATATCGGGGTAGGATGATGCGTTGACAACAAAGGAGTCCGTAGGTACAAGCTGCTCTATTTTTTGCAAATTTGGATGCATGCGCGTTAAAAAGGAAAAATCTGCTTTAAATTGTTTTGTGAAAGCATCAAATATTTTCTGATATTCCAAACTATAACAGCTTAAATCATGATCATCACGAAAAGTCGGGGCATATAAAATAATTTTATTTTTCAATGGAATATTCAAAAAATTTTTTACTTTTGTGCTGATGTTTTCCGATTTTTGAAAGAAAATGTCGTTTCGGGGCGAGCCTGTCTCAACTATTTTTCCTTCATAGAAAAAGCACGACTTGTAAACATCTGTGAGCCACTTGCTGTTTGATAAAAGGTGAGTGATGTTTTTTGAATCTATTTTGGCATTATGAAGATATTTTTTTGATAAATTAACGCCGTCTTTTTCAATCTTTTTTAGCGGAAAACCGTGCCACGTTTGGATATAAATTTGATTTTTTTTGCGCTTGATGCCTTTGGCAAAAAACTTGCCGATGCGGCAATTTGAAACAATGACGGCAGATGTGGCTAAAGCGTATATGAGCTGAAAACGCGTGAAAATCTTTTCAACGGATGAAGGAAAATCGCCGGGCTTTTTAGAAGTGAACCAAACAAGTTTATAGGGTTTTTGTTGGTGCAATATCTCTTCTGTAATATACTTTGGATTGCATCCATACTTTTTTGAAAAATTATAGAACAAAATTTTGTTCTTTTGTATGGGAAGTAAATTAAATAGGCAGTATAGAATGTTCACCTTATTTTTATCCTTTATCAAAAGATATTTCTACATAAGGGAGTATATGTTAAGAAGGAGCATTTTTCAAGAGTTATTTTTCCGGTCGTCTTAAATTCGGATTTTTAAAAGAGCGGGATATTGGTCGCTCGGCGTGCCCTTGATTATTTGAATGCCCAATATTTGAAACAATTGATATTGTTCTTTTAATTTGCAATGTATTAAAAATTTTCTGATTTGTTTCAAGGTTGGCAATTTGTAAATAAAAAGCCAAAAACCAGTATCGGCTCTTAACCTTTTAATGAATTTTTGTTCGTAAGGGGTAAAGTATTTGTTCTTTAAAATCAGTTCTTGAGGTATTGTTTCAACCCACTGCCTTATCGTCGGTGTTATGTTTTTAACCAGTTTTAAGCCGCCTTTCATATGGCAAATGATTGATATATAAGCAATTTCTCTTTTGTAAAGACAAGTTAATATGTCCGGATCTGTTATGTGGTTTTCTTCAAGCCATTGATGGATTTCTTTTGAACGCTCAAAAGGCACTCTGAAATCTTTTAGGTCATCTGATTCGTTATAATTAAATTTTCTGTAATTGATTAAAAATTCATCAGTAAAAACAATTTTTCGGGCGCGTGTCATCGTTTGAACCTGAAACAGATTGTCTTGCCAAGAGGCACCCTTTGTTTCAATGATGCGGAATTTATATTTATCTATAAATTCTTTTTTATAGATGGCGCTCCAAATACTCGGGTGAAACCATAAAAACAGCGGACATTCTTTTAAGTTAAAAACTGTTTGCGGTATTTGATTCTTTTTGTTCATATGCCCCGGCTTAATCTGTTTTGTTTTTTCAAAAAAAGAGTTAAAGTCGCATTTTGAAATATCGGCATCATATTTTTTTGCTTTAATGTAAAGTTTTTCCAAAAAGGTCCGTTCGGCGAAATCGTCCGATTCAATAATACCGATGTATTCGCCCGAAGCTATGTCAAGCCCATGATTGACGGCTTTGCCGTAACCGCCGTTTTCTTGATGAATGGGGATAATGCGTGAATCTTTTTGGGCGTATTCATCAACAATTTGAGGACATTTGTCCTTTGAACCGTCATCAACCAAAATAATTTCAAGCTCTTTTAAAGTTTGGTTTAAGATGCTGTCGATGCATTGATGTAAATATTTTTCAACACCGTAAATCGGAACGATGACGGAAACTTTTGGTGACATTATTTTATCCCTTTGAAGAGTTCTAAAGATCGTTTAACGGCTTTATCCATATCGTAATATTTGTAATCACCGAGACGACCTAAAAAATATGTGTTTGGCAGAGATTGGGCTTTTTTAAAGTATTTGTTATAAAGTATTTGATTTTCTTCTTTGATAATGGGGTAATAAGGCTCGTTCCGGCCTTTTTGATAGCTTAAGGGGTATTCGAACGAAATTGTTGTTTTATCTGATTTATCATTTAGGAAATATTTATATTCTCCGATACGGGTAAAATCGTAGTTGTTGGGATAGTTGATTGCTGAGTTTGATTGAAAATAAGGTTTGTCGAGAGTTACAAAATCAAATTTTAAGCTTCGATAAGGCAATTGCCCAAATTCATAGTTGAAAAATTCATCAATCGGTCCCGTATAAAATAAACGTTCATAAGAAATTTTATTTTTGATGTCTTCAAATTTAGTTTTTAACTTAACTTTAATGTGCGGTGATTTGAGCATTTTCTTGAACATAGCCGTATAGCCGTTTAAGGGGATGCCCTGATATGTGTCTTGAAAATAGCGATTGTCTTTGCTGATATAAACCGGAACGCGTCCTGTTACGGACGGATCAAGCTCTTCAGGGCGAATACCCCATTGTTTTAGGGTATAGTGTAAAAAGACTTTTTCGTATACGTAGTCGGCTAAAAATGTTAAGTCTTTGTCTTCTGCTTTTTTGAGCTCTAAAATCGGGACTTTAACGTTGTAGCCGAATTTTTCGATTAATTTTTGCTCTAATTTGTCGGCAACGGCATTCGGAAAAAGACTGCGAATCGAATTGAGGTTAAAAGGAATGGGAACTTCTTGACCATCAATGTAGCCCTTGACTTCGTGCATGTAAGGATGCCATTTTGTAAATCGGCTTAAATAATCCCATACTTCTTTGTCATTTGTGTGAAAGATATGTGTGCCGTATTTGTGAATGCAAATGCCCGCATCGTTTCGATAGTCATAGCAATTTCCGCCGATATGGTCTTTAACATCAATAATTAAAACATCTTCGCGGAGTTCATCGGCAATTTTTTCCGCAAGTGTTATACCGCTAATGCCCGCGCCAACAATTAGATTTTTAACTTTCATTTATATTACTCCTTAAAGCCCAACCATTTTAAAAGTTTGTTTTTAAATTTTTTCAGGCAGTATTTTTTCCATTTTCTTGAATTTTTTTCAACGATTATCCACGGCAATTCTTTTATTTTGAGCTCGGGATGCAAAGCGATAAAGACCGTCATCAAACGTTCGGATATAAAGCCGTATACGCGTTGCTGATAGGAGTTTCGCTTAAGAACGTCTTTATGAATGCGTTTTTGTACTTCAAAAAGAATATCAAACATCCATTTTGCATAAAGATCAAAAACTTCTTTTTTCGCAATCAGCATGTTGGCATAGTAACCCGAAGTTTCGTTATGAAGGGTTTGAAATGCAGTTTGATATTGATCGGGATGTTTTTCTTTAATGACCTCAAGGGTGACATCCAAATCATTTATGTAATGTTCTTTTTTATAAAAATCGTAGAGTGAAACGGGGTGTCTTTTGGAGCCTCTTTTGTTTGGCAAAATAAGGTCGTAATTTGCCATTAAGGTTTCAATATTTGTTTTATCGTATCCGAATTTTGACGGAAAATCAGAGGAAATCCGACATATTTTTGTTTCATCATTGGCGAAATTGAAAAAACGACGATAATGGGACAAACCGACAATGTTTTCATGAACATTTTTGTAAATCCAATAAGTTGCCGTCAGTTCAGAATAATAAGGATTAAAATTTGAAATATGGTCTCCCGAATCGTCTGTAAAAGGCAAAAACTTTTCTTTTGCCAATGCGGCACCCACTTGAATCGGTTGCAAAATTTCATTTTCAACCAAGGGCGCTTTTTCATGGTAACAGACATAAATTTTAATCATGTATGTTTCTTTCTTTCTTTCGGGCCTTTTTGTTTAAAACGTATCTTTTTTATGTATAGCCTATTTGTTTTATTTTGCAAGATATTCTTTGTAAAAAAAAGGATGATATATAGTTCTTTATGTGCTGTTGTTTTTAAATATGTTTTAAGATGTTTGTGTTAAACTCCTCAAAGAGTTAGGTCTATCTGCGGAGGTATCATGGCAAAAGTTTCAATTATCGTGCCTGTTTATAACGTTGAAAGATATTTAGAGCGTTGTTTAAAATCTATCTTGGAACAAACCTTTAAAGATATTGAAATTATTTGCGTTAATGATGGTTCAACAGATGGTTCGGCAGCTATTTTGCAGAAAACAGCAGAGGCAGATAGTCGTCTTAAGGTTATTACACAAAATAATCAAGGACTTTCTATGGCTCGAAATAACGGATTAGATGCGGCAACGGCAGAATGGACGATGTTTGTCGATTCGGATGATGCTCTGCATCCGCAAGCGGTTGAAATTTGTTTGCAATTTGCACAGCATCAGGCAGTTGATTTGATCTGTTTTCAGTTTGAAAAGTCTTCCGGCGGGCCTTATAGCGTTAAAGAGCTTAAACGAAGCGTTATCGAATCAAAGTTTTCGGATAATCCGCTTGATCTTGCTTTGTCTAAGGGGCGTTTTAGAATACCTTTTTCGGCATGTACCAAATTTTATAAAACAAGCGTAATTCGCAATGTTCCGTTTATTAAGGGCATATATTATGAAGACGGACCACACACGTATGCATTGCTTGCAAAACATCTCAGAACAATTGTTTTGGATGCAAAGCTTTATTATTATACGCAAAATATGGGGTCTATTTCGCACATAAGCTCAAATATTAAACAGTTGCAAGATTATAAAACGCTGATGTTTTATATTAATGATATTTACGTAAAATCGCCTTATCCTGATGATATTAAAAAGATAAGACAGCATCTCTTTCCGAAGTTTTTGCGCCATCAATGTACTTGCTGTGAAAAGGCTTCATACGAAATTAAAGACAAAATGTTTCGTTTCTTTGCAGAGCTTTTGAGGGATTATAAAGCCAAAAAAATGATTAGTTTTTGGGGTTGCGGTCCGATTAATTATTTCAAATATCTTTCCATTATGAAAAAATATTAGTAGATCGGAAATTTGTGGCAAAGCGCTATCATTTCTTTGGCCGTTTTTTCAATCATCGCTTTCGAATCGCCTTTTTGGAGGGCATCAATGACATCGCCGATGGCATTACCGATTTGAATGAATTCATTTTTGCCAAAGCCGCGTGTTGTGCCGGCAGGTGAGCCGAGCCTTATTCCCGATGTTATTTTCGGCGGCTGAGGATCAAACGGAATGGCATTTTTGTTGCAAGTGATATGGGCTTGTTCAAGCGCTGAAGCAACAACGTCACCGGTTAAGTTCTTCGGACGTAAGTCAACTAAAACGAGATGGGTGTCCGTTCCTCCGGAAATAAGGTCTAAGCCGCGTTTTTGAAGCGTTTCGCCAAGGATTTTTGCGTTTTCAATAACATTTTGGGCATATTTTTTAAATGAAGGAGATAAATCTTCTTTAAAACAAACAGCTTTGGCTGCAATGACATGCTCTAACGGACCGCCTTGCGTTCCCGGAAAAACGGCAGAGTTGATTTTTTTCGCGATATCTTCGTTGTTCGTTAAAATCATACCGCCTCGCGGACCGCGTAAGGTTTTGTGGGTGGTCGTTGTTACGACATCGGCAAATTCAAGCGGATTGGGGTATAAGTTTGCGGCGACAAGACCGGCAAAATGCGCCATATCGACCATTAAAAATGCGCCGATTTTATCAGCAATAGCTTTAAACCGTGCAAAATCAATTTGACGGGAATATGCTGAGCCACCGGCTATAATTAATTTCGGCTTGTTTTCCAGAGCCAGGCGTTCGACTTCGTCATAATCAATGAGTCCGGTACTTTCTTTGACCCCATACGAAAAAGCATTAAGCCATTTGCCGGAAATGGATACTTTGGCACCATGCGTTAAATGTCCGCCGGCGCTTAAACTCATGCCGAGTATGGTATCGCATGGCTTTAAAAGAGCAACATAAACGGCCGTGTTTGCCTGACTGCCGGAATGCGGTTGAACGTTTGCAAATTTTGCATTGAATAATTTTTTAGCACGTTCAATGGCAAGCGTTTCAATCATGTCAACGTTTTCGCAACCGTGGTAATATCTTTTGGAAGGATAGCCTTCGGCATATTTGTTCGTTAAAACAGAGCCCTGCGCCTCCATAACGGCCTTTGATACATAGTTTTCGGAAGCAATTAATTCAATTTGTTCCAGTTGGCGAATTTTTTCTTTTTCGATAATGTCGAAGATTTCACTATCTTCTTGTTTCAGATTTTGTTCAAAATCCATAGGTTTTTACTCCATTTCTATTTTATTAATTCTTTTTTGGTGGCGGCCGCCTTCAAAGGAGGCATTTAAAAAGGTGGTAATGTATGAAACGACATCATCAAAGTCCATCGTTCGTCCGCCAAAGACTAAAATGTTTGCATCGTTGTGTTTCTTTGCCATTTCGGCGACAAAATTGTTGTAAACAAGCGCAGCTCGGATGCCCTTGTGACGGTTGGCAGCAATGGAAGCGCCAATGCCTGTTCCGCAAATTAAAATGCCTAAATCAGCTTTTCTGTTTAAGATATAGGCGGCGATTTTGTGCGCATAATCAGGATAATCAACGGAATCCGGCGAATGGGTGCCCAAGTCGTCAATCGGCACATTTTGCGTTTTGAAATAGGTTATCAGTTTTTGCTTTAATTCAAATCCGCCGTGGTCCGAGGCAATAGCTATTTTCATATTTTGATCCTTTCTTCTTTTTCTTAATTAACAATAAATAATGCTTAAATAAAAGTTTTTTTTGTTATTTGTTCAAAAAAAATGCAAAAAAATAAAAAAAAGTGTTGACGGACGGAAAAATATTTGTATATATGAGAGTTACCGTTAAGGTACCATGTTGGCCGGTTGGCAGAATGGCTTATGCAGAGGACTGCAAATCCTTTTATATCGGTTCAATTCCGGTACCGGCCTCCAGAGTATTCCGACTTAGCTCAGCGGTAGAGCAATCGGCTGTTAACCGATCGGTCGTCCGTTCGAACCGGACAGTCGGAGCCAAAAGAAAACCTCGCTTAAAAGCGAGGTTTTTTTCTATAGATATCCGCGCCTTTTTTGTTTTGAAAGATTGAGCAGCTTTTGAATTGTATCAGGCATGTTTTCTTCTTGTTTTGCTTCAATGATATGAATAATGTCAAGCTCTTTATTCGTCAGGCGGGTGTTAATGCCGATGGTGTTGTAATAATTGTTACTCAAGTTATACAGAGAAGCGGCTTTTTGTCTGTCGCCTTGGCTTTCATAGTATTTTGCGAGTTTTTGATTGGCATTGGCGATTTGGTGCGGATATAAGTTTGTGTCCGCATAATTTAATACGTTTTGATAAGCCCAAACAGCTTTGCTGTCTGTTTTGGATTGCTGATATGAATCGGCAACACGGCTCCATGCATTAGCGTTTTTCGGAGATAATTCCAAAGCCAGTTCAAAAGCGGATGTTGAAAGTTCGGTATCGCCGTCTATTTGGGCAATTGAGCCGAAAATGCAAGCATAATTTGAAGCTTCTAAAAAGATGATGTCTCTTTTTTGAGGATTGGTTGTTTGCGCACCTTTGTCAACAAAAGTATTAATCAATGATTCCATAAGAGACAAAGTTGGTCCGGTATCGCCGCGGGAAAGTGCCATCAGGGCATCGTCGGGAGAAGGCAATATATCGCGATTTTCCAGAGTATCAAATTTTCCATTGTTGGCAAGAGAAATAAAGTTTTGTATAGAATCAATCGTTTGGATGATTTCTTCTTCAGATGCTTTTTCGCGACATCTGTTTTTAACGGTTTGAGCGATTTTTCCGGCATCAATATTTCGTCCGAGCATATTGATAATTAAACCTGTCGTGTCAATCAATGGACGAGAGGGGTATTGAGGCTCCATTTGTCCGATTCCTGCGGCAAGCTCATCAAGTTCGCCCTGTCGACCGGTTTTCCAATCAAATTCTTTTAGGGTTGCATTGCCTCTGAAGCCCGGAATTTCGACAGGAGATGGAAAAGGAATAGTCCCTTGGGCATCCTGCTTTTCTTTTAATGCAATTTTTTTCTTTTTTTGGAGTTCTTTTGCGGCGGCTAAATCTGCAAGTTGTTCTTTTGCTTGTTTTCGGTGCAATGCTTCTCGCTGATTTTTTGAAGTTTCCATATCGCGCTCAAATTCTTTTTCAAGCTCTTTTTCAAGTTCCTGATCCTGTACGCTGGCTTTTTTCTTAACCAAAGCACCTTTTCCTGCCAATGTGTCTTCGCTTTCTTTGATAAAAGACAAAAGCGATTTAATATATAAAATGACGATTAAGAATAAAAAAAGGATAAATGCAAGTAAAAGCAGAATGATTGAGACAATTCTCAAATTATTTGTGCCGGCAAAATAATGCTGAAAAAAAGTTGCCATTCCATTTAAATTTTGGCTAATGGCTACGCTAAAGCGGGTTAACGCCCAAAATGATATAATATACTTTAGCAAAGTTCGTTTCCTATCAAGTGCAAGACTTTTCAAAGTCTATTTTAAAATAATTAAAAATATATTACTTTTTTTAGTCTGAACACTTACTATCTTGCGCCAAATTTTGTAAATTTTCAAGCAAAAAATAAGACGGGTTCTGTTTTTGCAGATTTTTCAATAGATTTTGCGTTTTTTTGAATTTTTGAGAATCTTTTGTTTGCGTATAAATACGGGTCAGCAAAGCCAAAGATTCTGCGTATGCGTTTTTGTTGTTTTCTTTTATATATGCATTTTTTGCGTTGAGAGCATATCTTTCTGCGGCTAAAAATTCCGAAGATTTATATTTTGAAATCGCCAATTGCTCATAGCTGAACCCCATGCCGGCTCTGTTTTTTAAATCTTTATGTTTTTTTAGAGCTCTTTGAGCAAGTTTTGCCGCTTTTAGCGGAGCGTTTTGAAGATTGCAAAGCAATGCCTGCTGGTTTAAAATTTCAGCTTCATGAAGCGCATCGTTGTTTTTTTTATGGGCGCTTAAAGCTTGTTGAAAAAAGGAATTTGCTTCATCGAAGTTTTTTTGCCCTAAGGCGTTCAGACCTTTGATTGCCGTTATGAAGTTTTGACCGTAAGGATGTTGCAGTTTTTTATATATACCGGCAGATATTTCAAACATCATGCGTGCGATATCGTATTTGCCGGTTATTCGGTAAATTTCACCAAGCAAAAAATAGGCATACGCAAGCTCGTCGGTCAAAGCGTTTTTTCGGAGTGTTTTCATGCTTGCCATAAGCGTTTTTGAGGCTTTTTTTAAGTCTGTTTTTGTCAGCAAACAGCGTGCTTGAAAAATTTCTTTGAACGCTTTTTGTTTTTTATTTAATTTCCAGTTCGGGATGCTTTTAAGGGCATCGTCTAATTTCGGGTATTGGTGTGTGCTTTCAAGGAAAATACAGCGGGTAAAAGCCGAACATGTCGTTTTTCCGAAGGCGTTTGAAATGTTCTTTGTTTTACCGGTGAAAAGCTTTTGAAACAAGTCTGTTAATAAGGGTTCACTGCGTTTTATTTTTTTTATCAATGTATTATATTTGTTTTTTTCAAGCTCGGACAAAATCTGTTTTCGGACTTTTTGCGGCTTTTGTAAAATAAAATCGACCAATAAATCGATGATTGAACTTGAAAACAGGCTGATGTGTTCATACGAAGGGGGGGCGCTTTCTAATTTTTGAATGAAAATATTGCGCAAAAATTTTTTGTTTAAGTTTTTTTGCGAAACTATCCAAAAGAAAACAGGAGCTGCGGCAATTAAAAAAAATAAAAGATAAATTAAATATTTCATGAAACGTTTACACTAAATTAGTTATTTTGTTCGTATTATATAGGAAAAATTTAAAAAGCAAAGGATTAAATTGATATGTCTATCACAAAATTGTCTGTTTCTGAACTTTATAAAAAATGCGATGCCTCAAAATTTGATTTTAATTCAACGATTGAGCTTGAAGAACGCCTTTCTTCTTTAGGTCAAGAACGTGCCATCAGTGCTGTTGAGCTTGGAATTAATATTAAATCTAAGGGATATAATTTGTTTTGCTTCGGTCCGGAAGGAACGGGTAAGATGAGTTTGGTTCAGCGTATTTTGGAAAAAGAAGCGGCATTCCGTCCGACGCCTAAAGATTGGGCTTACGTATATAATTTTGAAGAGCCGTATAAACCTGTCGCCATCAGTTTTCCGGCGGGTGAGGGTTCGGCTTTTGCAAAAGACGTTGATGATTTGATGATTGATTTAAGCGCTTCGATTTCTTCAATTTTGGAAAGTGAAGAGTATAAAGCGGCATTGAGTATTGTTCAGCAGAAATATAAAAGCAAAAAAGAGGGCTATATCAAATTCTTGCAAAAGAAAGCAAAGGGAAAGAGTGTTTCACTTCTGCAGATGCCGGTCGGGTTGGTCGTTGCGCCGGTTAAAGATGGAGAAGTTCTTAACCCTGAAGCTTTCGAGGCACTTTCGCAGGCCGAAAAAGAAAAAATTACGAATGATTTGAATGCTATGCAGGCCGAAATTGAAAATTCGGCGCAGGATCTGTCTAAATGGGAAGAAAGACAACGCGAAGAGACAGAACGTTTACGCGAAAAATTTATTAAGAATATTATTTCGGAGCCGATTGAAACCTTGCGGCAGAAATATAAAAAGAACAAAGCGGCGACGGATTTTTTAAAATCTGTTTTGAAACATATTTTGGATAATATTGATGACTTTTTGCCGGGAGCGTCTCAAACGAATGTTAACGGGGCAGAAGAAGATCCGTTAACGGCGCTTTTGAACCGTATGAATAAAAGTGAAGAAGATAAATTTGCAAAATTTAAGGTCAACGTTATTGTTAAGAATACACCTGAGGCCGGAGCGCCGATTGTTTTGCTCGATCATCCGACGCAGGGAAATTTGGTCGGTAAAGTTGAACGTATTCAGCAGTATGGTGCTTTGTTGACCGACTTTACGCTTATTAAAGCCGGGGCGCTTCACAAAGCTAACGGCGGTTTTATATTGATTGATGCACGTAAGCTTTTATTGCAGCCGTTTGCGTGGGATTCGTTAAAACGTGCTTTGGCTTCAAAAACAATTAAAATTGAGGCGCCGACCGATGATACGACGTTTACGACAATTTCACTTGATCCGGAGCCGATTCCTCTTGATGTGAAAGTGATTTTGACCGGTGATGAGGAACTTTATGAGCTGCTTTCGGAACGTGATCCTGATTTTAAGGATTATTTTAAGGTTGATGCGGATTTCGGAACGACTCTTGATCGCACACCGGAAAGCGAGGCTGAATATGCAAAGTTAATCGGTTCGCTTTCTAAAAAGAAAAAGTTGCGCTCACTCAATAAGCAAGCTGTTGCTAAGTTGATAGAATATGCTTCTCGTTTGGCCGATGACAGCGAAAAGCTGACAGCTCACGTTTCTTCAATCGGCGATTTATTGAGGGAAGCCGATTATTGGGCAAGTAAGACAGGAGCAAAACAAATCGGTAAAAACCATATTACGCAGGCTATTGAAGCTCAGATTTATCGCAGTGACCGTGTTAATGAAGCAATGCTTGAACAGATTGATAAAGGCACCATTTTGATGGATGTAAAAGGTCAAAGGGTGGGGCAAATTAACGGATTGGTCGTTTACAATTTTTCGCGTAATACTTTCGGCAAGCCGGCTCGTATTACGGCTCAAGTCAGAATGGGCAAAGGCGAATTTGTTGATATTGAGCGCGAAATTGAAATGAGCGGTCCGATACATACAAAAGGTGTTCTGATTTTGCAATCTTTATTGTCGAATCGTTTTGCTAAATGGAAACCGCTTTCGCTTTCGGCTTCAATTGTTTTTGAACAGTCGTATGGCGGTGTTGACGGGGATAGTGCGTCTTCGACCGAATATTATTGTCTGTTGTCGGCGATTGCTGAATTGCCTATTAAGCAAAGCATTGCCGTTACGGGTTCGATTAACCAATTCGGCGAAATTCAGCCGATCGGCGGTGTTAATGAGAAAATTGAGGGCTTTTTCGAAGTTTGCAAACATAACGGTTTAACAGGCGAACAAGGCGTTATCATTCCGAGAACGAATATTTCAAGTTTAATGCTTAAAGAAGAGATTTTGAAGGCAGTTGAGGAAAATATGTTCAATGTGTGGGCAATAGATACGGTTGATGACGGTATTGAGCTTTTAACCGGTGTTAAGGCCGGTAAAGCAGGACGGAAAGGGCGTTATCCGAAGGGAACGGTTAATGCGCTCGTTTCTCAAAAGTTAGATGAATATTATCGTTGTTATGTTCATTATGCCAAGGAAACGCAAGGTTGCCTAGGAAAATAGGCAGTGTTCGTTTTTTATTGACACATATTTTAAAATATGGTATATTAAGTCATAGAAAATGGATGTTGTTAGGGGAGAAAGGCCATGGCAAACACGATTCGTCAAGATAAGGCTGAAGCCTTTAATAAGAAGGCGGCTTTGTTGAATATGAAAATGTTAAAGGAGCAGGTTGCTGCTTTGCGCTTGGCAGAAGAGAAGAAGGGTCGTGCGGAAGAGACCAAAATCCTCAACAATCAGCGTGAACGGGAATAAAACTTCTTTATATGAAAAATAAGAAAACACCGCTTTGATGCGGTGTTTTTTTGAGGATGTTTCTTGAAGAGGTGTTTTTTTAAGAACGATCATAGCCGGATCTTCGCAAGTTGTTAATTTGATTATATGTGTAGAGCGAATCTTTTGAAGTCGGTTTTGAAATATTGTCTTCTTTTGCAAGCCCTCTTAATGCCATAAGCTTTTCAGCGTCCGTTTTTTGCGGTTCTTCTTTCGCCTCAGGTGTATCGACGGTTTGAGATGTTTCTTCTTTTGCGGTTTCGTAAGAATTGTCTTCCTGAGTCTGAAGAATCGAAAGCACGTGTATATCCTGAGGAGATTGAACCAAAGCACCTTCTTTTAATAAATCCAGTTGAGAGACTTGTTGTCTTATACTCAAACGCAGGCTTGCTTGTTCTTCACGCATTCTTAGCTGAGCAACATTATAATCTTTTTCGTATTTTTCTGAAAATTGGGGATTTACATTTCCCTCTATTAAACTTCTTTCTTTATTTTCAACCGTATCGCGAATAATTTCGGCCGTTTTTTCTCTATGAGCATCAATTTGCTCTTGTATCTCTTGAGTCGAACAATGTTCAAGATCCAAACATTCTTGGTCAATTTGATCTTTCATCCAAACGCTTGTGCTGGCATATAGAACCTGGGTATTGTTCATTTTGTCGCCGGGTATTCTATGAAAACTGAGCTCTGCCGAGTTGTTAGCTTGTAAAGTGTAGCCGATTATTTTGCCGTTTGCGTCTTTTTCAACGGCAATAACAGTTCTTTCATGCATGCCGGTGGTGGTGTTTGTGGCATCGGCACCGTTTGATGATGCGATTCTGTCTCCAGGACCGATTTTCCCTTCTTGAATTAACTCGCCTAGTTTTCCTTTACCAGTGTAGCCTTTTGCGTTTGGATCGCTCATGAAACCACCTGCTCCCGTATGACGATGATGGAAAGACGTATGAGAAGGAACAATTTTGCCCGGTGTTCCGTCAAATTGGACAATGTTGGCATCATCTCTGCAATCCATTTTGTCGCAAATTGCTTGAACCACAGTTGAACCGGTTATGGCACAACAATGTAGGTCTTGTTTGCCTGAATTGGTATATTGATACATGACATGTTCCGGTGTCCGGCGAGCAACGCTGTCTGCAGGGACAACGCTTTCCGGAATTTCTTGAAGACCGTTCCAAATGTGTGTGTTCATCGCTTTTTTATCATGCGTATATCGAATGACGGCTTCCGAATCTCTATACATTTCAAGCCCGACATTGTAGGCGGTTATTTCATATTCTTTTTGACGGAGATTTCTGTATTGATCAATTAATGCGGCTCTGTAATCATCTTCTGAACTAAATTGAGAAGGTTTTAAACGCTGAAATTCATCGTTTAAGTGCTGAATCTGCCAGCCTGCATATACCGCATAGTTGTATTCTTTTTCATTATCTTTGGACATGTTTTTTCTCCCCAAATACTCTGAAACGAATATAGGTTTATTATATCAGAAAAAAGGGCTTTGTGCAAGAGGTTTGGTGTTAAAAAAAAGTGACAATACTTGACATTTAAAATCAGACATTATAAATCTGTGACAAAGGAGTATTCAGATATGGGAACACGTGTTGCAATTATTGCCATTTTGGTTCAAAATCGTCAGGCAAGCGCTACAATTAATGAAATTTTGCATGAATACGGCGAATATATTATCGGGCGCATGGGCTTGCCTTATAAATCCAAAGGGGTGAATATTATTTCGATTGCGGTTGATGCGCCTCAAGATAAAATTGCAGCTCTTTCCGGTAAAATCGGTGCGTTAAAAGACGTGTCTGCCAAAACGGTTTACTCTGATTTTTAAAAATTTTGATTTTAACTGACGGGGAAGTTTTTTCTGACCCAAAAGAAAGGAACATTTATGTATAATCCAAAGTCATCAAAGGCTGAAGAGTTTATTTGCCATGAGGAAATAGTTTCAACTCTTGATTATGCCGATAAAAACAAATCAAACATTAAATTGATTGATGAAATTTTAGAAAAAGCCAAGCTTCGGAAGGGGTTAAATCACCGAGAGGCTTCCGTTTTGCTCGCTTGTGATATCAAAGAAAAAAATGATGAGATTTTTTCGCTTGCCGAACAATTTAAAAAGGATTTTTACGGTAACCGTATTGTGCTTTTTGCTCCGCTTTATCTTTCAAACTATTGCGTCAACGGATGCACTTATTGTCCATATCACGCAAAAAACAAATTAATGCCGCGAAAAAAACTCACTCAAGAAGAAGTTAAAAAAGAAGTGATTGCGTTGCAAGATATGGGGCATAAACGTTTGGCGATAGAAGCGGGAGAAGATCCAGTCAATAATCCGATAGAATATATTTTGGAATGTATTAAAACAATTTATTCGGTTAAGCACAAAAACGGATCTATCCGCAGAGTTAATGTCAATATTGCGGCCACGACGGTTGAAAATTATCGAAAATTAGCAGATGCCGGTATCGGTACGTATATTCTGTTTCAAGAAACATACAACAAAGAATCTTATGAATTTTTGCATCCGACAGGCCCGAAACACAATTACGCCTATCACACCGAAGCAATGGACAGAGCGATGGAGGGCGGCATTGATGATGTCGGCTTGGGCGTTTTGTTCGGCTTGGAATCGTATCCTTATGAATTTGCAGGGCTTTTGATGCATGCCGAGCATTTGGAGGCAAGATTCGGGGTCGGTCCGCATACCATTTCTTTTCCACGGCTTAAACATGCGGCAGATATTGATCCGAATGCTTTTTTGCATGGGATTGACGATGATGTTTTTGCAAAAATTATTGCCTGTACGCGTATTTCAACACCATATACGGGGATGATTATTTCGACTCGTGAGAGTCAAGCTTGCCGCGAACGCGTCATTCATTACGGTATTTCTCAAATTTCAGGAGCGTCACGCACGTCTGTCGGCGGATATGACCAAAAAGAGCGCGAACATGACAGCGAGCAATTTGATGTGAGCGATCAGCGCACACTGGATGAAGTTGTGCGTTGGCTTATGCAGATGAACTATATTCCGAGTTTTTGCACGGCTTGCTATCGTGCCGGACGAACAGGCGACAGATTTATGGATTTATGCAAAAAAATGCAAATTTTGAACTGTTGTCATCCCAATGCTTTGCTTACATTAAAAGAGTTTTTGGTCGATTATGCATCGCCTGAAACAAAAAGAGAGGGCGATGCCTTGATTGCACGGGAAATTAACCGAATTAAGAGCGATAAAGTCAAAGAGCTGACACAAAAATATTTAACCGAAATTGATCAGGGCAAACGCGATTTCAGATTTTAAAACTCAAAAGGAGCTCCGAAGAGCTCCTTTTATCAACGCAGATTCAAATTTGCCTTGGAAAGCGGCACAGGACGAAAAGCCTTTTCATTGATACGGGCCGCCAAAAGCCCGCTTACAGAAGAGAAGCCTTCTTTTTGAATATCAAAGAACAGGTAGTCCTCGTCGATTTGAGGCGTCGTGAGCATGTCATCTGAGGTTTCTTCAGAGATTCCCGTTTCATCGGAGATAGAACGCATGGTGTTAACCAAAAGGATGCTTTCCTGTAAGTAGATAGCCCATACTAATCTTTGAGACGGGGTTACTTTAAGCCGGACGTCTAAAATGTCGTCAATCGTCAGTTCGTCATAAGTCATCAACACCTCGCCGATTGCTTGCTTTTTGGTGTCGATGAACAGAGAATCGTAATAACTTTTAACAAACATTCCTTTGGCATCATTGCCGATCTGCCACCTGTAGCTTCCGTGTTCAAGTACCTTTTTCTTACAGGGACGGAACAGGACGGAAAGCGCTCTGTCTTTCTTTGTTCTGAGAAACAGGTTTTGCTGCTGCTCATCAAAAACGAGGATCATTTCGCTTGTCGAGCCGTCTCTTTCGGTTAATCTGACGGGCCATTTCCATGCCGGATATTCCGGAGACTCAAGGTAGGTTACATAACCGATTTTCGGTTCGCCGATTAAGGCATAACTTCCGTCAAAACCTTTGAACAGGAACTGACATGCTTTTTCGATGTCTTCTTTGCGTCTAATACACGTGTAAACCATAATTATATAAAAAATATAGATAAAACAAAAATTCTTTTAGGAGCTTCATATTAGACAATAAAAAAAATTATGTCAAGTTTTTCTTCGTTCTGAGACTGAAAAAATTGTATATTTGCAAAAAAAGAGTGGAATATGAACAGTTTTCGAATTATTTTCGTTTATATGTTTATGCGTTGATTTTTAATGAGGAAAAAAAATGAAAAAGTATATCAAATGGCTTGTTTTTGCCGTTCTTGCTGTTCTTGTAACTCTGTATTTTACGAAAAGAAAAAGTTTTAAGGAAGAGCTTGTTACGGCTAAGGTTGAAAACGGACATATTAAGCAGATGGTAACCGCGTCGGGCATTATTAATCCGATCTCGACGGTAACAATCGGAACACAGGTTTCGGGAACAATCAAGGAGATTTACGTCGACTATAACAGCGAAGTGA
>JAEEGL011289408.1_pt1 | contig 46877 bp, 47 predicted proteins | sample 9134231 | NCBI WGS metagenome assembly JAEEGL01 (sample SAMN16246548, study PRJNA631951) | gut metagenome | biome: gut microbiome; feature: rumen; material: fiber-attached | host: Bos | place: Iran: Karaj | collected 2018-10
CCGAAGATGTCGATGTTGTCCCAGCCCTCCTTGTTGTCGTTGCGGGGCGGGTAGTAGTTGATGCGCACCTTGTGGAAGTAGTTGCTGTAAAGGTCGGGCTGGTCGTCAGCGACGAGGATAGACTCCAGGGTTGACAATTTGCTGACCTCCTTGGTGCGGAAGTTGGCGGGCTCGTCAAGAACGAGACCATCGCGGTTGCCCAGGATGTTGGTTGAGAACCAACCGTTCAGGCCGAGCATGCGGGTGCCGATGATGGGAGCGAAACCGCTCTTCACCAGGGTCTGGCCAGTCTTGAAGTCCTTGCCGGCGATGGGCACTTGGGTCTTCTCGGACATTTCCCACATGGCGGGGATGTCAACGGTGGTGTTGGGAGCACCCATGATGAAGGGGCAATCCTCGGCCAGTGCAGCGTAAGCGTAGCACATTGAGGGAGCGATTTTGTCAACAACGTTGTCCTTCATGGCCTGCTCCAGGGCAGCCATAGTGCCATGATACTTCATGTCGGGCTCGACGTAGATCTCGGTCGATGCGGCCCACAAAACTACCACGCGGTCAACACCGGTCTCTTTCTTGAAGTTGCGGATGTCCTCGCGAACCTGTTCGGTCATGTCCCAACGGTCCTTGCACTGCTTCACGTTGTTGCCGTCCAGGCGCTTAGCGTAGTTCTTGTCGAAAGCGGCCTTCAGGGGCTTGATCTTGAGCAGCTCGTCCTTAACGGGCTCAATGTCCTTCTCCTTGAGTACCTCGGCATTGATAGCGCTCTCATAGGCGTTCTCGGGGAAGACGTCCCAAGCGGCGAACACGATGTCGTCGAGCGAGGGCATCGAAACGATGTCCTTATAATGTAAGTACTTTTTGTTCTCACCTTTACCGATGCGGATCTTGTCATACTGCGTCATGCTGCCGACAGGCTTAGCAAGGCCCTTGCGGGTCATCATCACGCCGGTCATGAACGTGGTGCTCACAGCACCCAATCCTACTACCATAATACCTAACTTGCCGGTAGCGGGCTTAACGATTTCTTTTGCCATAATTTTATTAATGTGTTAATGTTTAGGTTGTTTTCTAATCATTATTTATAAGCTTGTCCACCATGGGACAATGGTTCTTGGCGACTTTTGCCTCGCAAAAAACGGCGCTAAATTACACCCTTTTTTTGAAACAGGAAACATAACATATCAAAAAAAAGGTTGGGATGAGTTAATTTTAAGCCTTAATCACTAAATAATATTAAATATAGCCTATTTTCGTGGCCTAGTTACTAATAAAGCTTAACGCTACCCTGCGTTTTTTTTACCGATAAATAGCCATTTCTCGGCATGATTCGCTCATGCTAGCGCTCTGATAACATTTTTTTAGAACTGGAATGTCCGGTCGACAGTCTGCGCGCGTGTGACCCTATCGTTTTGTTGTTATCAAGCCTGCAGAAAGGCCTCGGCCGTGGCGATGTCGTCGGCGTGGTCCACATCGACGATTTTCTCGATGCTGTAGGCTTGCAGATGTTGGCCGGCAGCGACTAACGCACGTTGGAAGTTGCGCATGCGGCTGATGTTTTGCTCGATGCAGTCATCCAGCACCCTGAAGGCGCTGTCGGTCATGGCATAGACGCCACCTGACACATACTTAGCACCTTCCCATGCTTTGTCCCTGAAGGCAGTGATGTTCATCTCGTCGTCAACATCGACCCACAAAGGCTTCTCGTCGTCGACAAACGGTGTCACAGCCCACATGCCGTCATGTGCGGTGTCGGTCTCGAATGCCTCGATGTATCCCTTGAAATCTTCTTCGCGGAAGATGGTGTCCACTGTCGTCAGGCAAAACTTGCCCTGTGGTATCACGCGGCTCAAGTGCCAAAAGCTGTGCATCGAGCTCGGTGTGGTTTTCACCACCAGGTTCAAGGGCACGGGCAGGGTCAGGCTCTCAAGGTACTCGCGCACCTCGGTCATGTGCTCGTTGACGATGATGCTGATGCTCTGGGCGTTGCACCTGAGCATGATGTTGATGAGTCTCCCTATCATGGGCTCTCCTTGCAGCTCTACAAGGGGCTTGGGCTTTGCGACGCCCTCTTGGGCCAGGCGGGATCCTTCGCCCGCTGCTATGATGGCATAATTCATATACGTTGCTGTCTAATCGTTATATATATAAATGTGGACGTTTGCTGTGTTAGTGGGGTGTGCCACTCATGGCTGGTCAAGCCATTCGGGCACTTGGGTGACGCGTGTGATGGTGCGCGGGTGGGTCTGAGCGTCTTCCTCATCGGTCCAGCCTTTGCCTTTGAGCCACAGCACTTGGCAACCAAGGTGCTCGGCCGGCTCGATGTCCTTGCGCAGGCTGTCGCCCACAACAAGCACCTCGCCGGGCTCCAGCTCGAGGGCGTCGACACCCAGTTTGAACAGGGTGGGGTTGGGCTTGCGCACCCCCACCACTGCACTCTCAATGATGCCTTTGAACAGATGCCTGATGCCATAGGCCCGCAACACCTCGTCGATGTTGCCGTAGAAGTTGCTCACCAACATCATCGGATAGCGCTGATGCAATTCTTCAAGCATGGGGCGGGCCTCGTTGATGCACGCGCGTGCAGCATTGTCGCAGTAACTTGCGATTTTCTCCACCCACCGGTCGCGCGTCGTGTCATCGATGGGGTCGGGGAGGAAGCTCAGCTCCAGAGCCACTTTCTTGAGCAAGAGCGTGTGAAAATCATCTTGCGGCAGGATGATGCGTTCTCGCGCCAGGGCACGCTCTCCCTCGACATAGGCCGTGCGGAACGTCTCTTTGTCGATGGGCACACCTGCCTGTTGATAACCTTGCCACAGCACCTCGCTCCAGTGCACACCGCGGCTGTCGAGCGTGCCGCCATAGTCAAAGATGATGCCTTTAATCATATCCAATGAATTCGCGTTGAACTATTAAAAACTCGCTTCACTCTAATCGCTTCTCTCTCCTCGGAGGCGCCAGCCGCTCAATCGTCCTTCGTCAGGTCAAGTTTCACGTTGTCGCGTCCGCGGTCCTGGAACAGCTTGGGCAACGGATTCTTGCGTTCCTCGTCATAGCGCACACGGTTGCGGCACACGTCAAGGGCCGTGTAGATGGCTTGGCGCATCGATGACTCGTTGGCGATGCCCTGTCCGGCGATGTCATATCCTGTGCCGTGGTCGGGGCTGGTGCGCACGATGGGCAGACCGGCGGTGAAGTTCACGCCCTCGTCCATCGCTATGGTCTTGAAAGGCGCCAGGCCCTGGTCGTGATACATGGCCAGCACGCCGTCGAAACGACGATAGTGGCGCGCCCCGAAGAAGCCGTCGGCGGCATAGGGTCCGAAGCACATCACACCGTCCTCGTCATAGGACAGCTGCATGGCGGGAATAATCACGTCGCGCTCCTCGGTGCCCAGGATGCCGTTCTCACCGGCATGCGGGTTGATGGACAACACAGCGATGCGTGGGCGCTCGGTGTAGAAGTCGCGTTTCAATGACTCGTTGAACAGGCGCAATTTTGCGCGCAGTCCATCGACTGTGATGGCCGCCGGCACCTGTGCCAGGGGCAAATGGGTCGTGGCCAAAGCGATGCGCAGATTGTGGGTGCACATCACCATCAGGGCTTTGTTGCCGTCACCGGCAGCGCTCTCGAGATACTCGGTGTGTCCCGGGAACTTGAAATCCTCGCTCTGGATGTTCTCCTTGCTGATGGGTGCCGTGACCAGCGCGTCGATGAGTCCCGCTTTCAGGTCGCGCACTGCAGCCTCAAGCGCGAGGAACGAAGCCAGACCGGCTTGTTTGCTGGGGTGTCCCAGTTCCACCTTCACGTCCTGATTGATGCATTCGACCAGGTTGGGCATGTTCTCTTTCAGGTGCTCGGCGCTTTTCGTGTGATTGATCTGGAAGCCAGGCAGATTGCAGGCATTGCGGTGGTAGCTCACTATCTTGCTGGAGCCGTACATCACGGGGATGCACAGATCCATCATTTCGGGCAGACTCACCGCCTTCAGTGCCACCTCGATGCCGATGCCGTTGGTGTCACCTAGGGTGATGCCGACCCTCAAACGTTTCTTCTTATCTTCACTCATTTCTTTATTTATCGTCTTTTGTTTAAATTTCAAACTGCAAAAATACAACTATTTTCCCGCCCTGCAACACTCTGTTGTCGGTTTTTGGAAGTCTTTTGTTAAAATCGGCCTTATCATTTGGGTTGGACAATAGCAACACCCACAATTACTACACTCATCAAAATTAACATATTTTAATGGGTTGTGAATAATGAGAAAAAATGCTTAAATCAGTTTCAAATAGGATTTTATAATTATCTTTGCAGTGATTCTAAAGACAATATTCAATATTAAAAACAATAATTCAATAAATAATAGGGTATTATGTATTATACCAATCCTGATTTGGTCGACTTGGTTCGTATTTTTGACCAGAATGAGAGAAAAGGCTATCTGCGTCTTGATTTGAATGAGAATCCAGGAGGACTGCCTCAAGAGTTCATTGATAAGGTCCTATCAAATATCACGCCAGAATTTTTGTCACAATATCCTGAAACTCTTGGTTTTTCAAAAACATTAGCTAGTTTCTTGGGTACTGATTTGTCGCATATTTGCCTGGTTAATGGGTCGGCTGAAGGAATTAGATACATCATTCAGGCTTTTACTTCTGTGGATGGGCGAATTGTCGGCGTTGTGCCGTCATACTTTATGTTCCAAGTGTACTCAGAGATGTATCATCGGTCCTTTGTGAAGGTTCCTTATAATGATGATTTGACCATGGATGTCGAAAACATCATCAAAGAAATGACAGATGACACCCAACTGCTGATATTGCTCAACCCAAATAATCCGATGGGTAATGTATACAGTGATGATGAATTCGAGAGAATACTGAAAGTGGCTAAAGAAAAACACATCACGATTCTTGTTGATGAAGCTTACCACTATTTCTATAAGAAAACCTTTATCAAGTATGCTCTGAATGATGAACATATTTTTGTTACAAGAACATTTTCAAAACTTTTCTCGCTTGCCGGTTGCCGTCTTGGTTATGTTGTTGGTTGGCCTGAGGGTGTGAAGATGGTGCAGAAGCTTTGCACACCGCACAACACCAATGCTTTTGCCATGAGATTTGCTGAAGCCGTCATTTCGGATCCCGAAATGCTGAATTCTTTGATCGGCAAATTTAATGAAGGTCGTGACTACTTGATAAGAACCCTTGATGAAAAGGGGTACCCACATGTGGGAGAAGCTGGCAATTTCTTATTCATCAAACCAAAGTCAGATGCTCCGACCATTGTTAAACGGATGAAGGAAGAAAAAAAGATTTTGATTAAGTCTTATCCCAATGTCGGTATGTTTGGCACATGCTTGCGCGTCTCAATAGGCGAGAAAAAAATTATGCAGCAATTTTTGGATGCATTGGTGGAACTGGACTCATAGTGAGTGTTTTTTAACCTGGAATTATTGATGAAAAAAGTAATAACTTACGGCACCTATGATTTGCTCCACTATGGTCACATAAGACTATTGGAGCGAGCTAAGGCATTGGGCGATTATCTGATTGTTGGTGTGACAGCCGAGAATTTTGACCGCGCGCGAGGTAAGATTAACGTCCAGCAATCCTTGATGGAGCGAATTGATGCTGTCAGGGCCACGGGAATAGCAGATGAGATAATCGTCGAGGAATATGAAGGTCAGAAGATCGATGATATAAAACGTTATAACATTGACATCTTCACTGTGGGCTCTGATTGGGTGGGTAAATTTGATTATCTTAACGAGTATTGCAAAGTCGTTTATCTTGAGCGTACCCAAGGCATTTCCAGTTCAGAACTGCGTTCCGAGAAGCAAGATGTGAAATTAGGCATTGTTGGTGAATCTTTTTTGGTGAATAAGATTCTTCACGAGAGCGGTTTTGTTAACGGATTGTCCATTTCTGGAATCTACACTTCGGATAAGTTCTTCCTCGCTGATCATTTGGCTGAATCAGAGTTGGTTACTGATGATTACGATGAACTGTTGAATCAATCGGATGCCGTTTACGTTTTGTCACATCCTGAAGAGCATTTCGGCTTGATTAAAAAAGCGTTGACTCAGAAAAAACATGTCTTGTGCGAGTCGCCGATAGCTATTAATTTAGAGGACTGGCGTTCTTTGTCTGAGATGGCGAAGGCTCAAAACTGTGTGTTAATGGATGGAATCAAAACTGCATATTCATTAGCATATTATCACTTGATTCTTCTGGTAAAGAGCGGACGGATTGGTGATGTGGTTTCAATAGATGCAACCTGCACCAGCATGGAGGACTTGAACAAGCGCAAGTCTGAAAAAATGAGTACTGCGTGGAATAGTCTGTGTTCTTGGGGGCCAATTGCGTTGCTTCCGGTATTTCAGTTGTTAGGCACAGATTATAAGCATCGGTTTATGACCTCCCGCTTAATGGCAGGGCATGACAATTTTGATGAATTTACAAATATCTCGTTTATTTATGACCATTCGGTGGCCAATGTCAAAGTGGGTAAAGCCGTTAAGTCCGAAGGTGAGCTTGTCATCAGTGGAACTAAAGGTTACATCTATGTGCCCGCACCATGGTGGAAAACCGACTACTTTGAGTTGAGGTATGAGAATCCTGCGGACAACAAACGCTATTTTTATCAGCTTGAGGGTGAGGGATTGAGGTATGAGTTGGTGTGCTTCCTCAAATACATCAAGAATAACAGGTCATTCTCATATGTTGAGCAAGGTTATTCCGAAGCAGTTATTCAATTGATTGAGGATTTCTACAAGAAAAAAGATGTAATGTTTATCTAACTGATTGATACGGCTATGATTGTGAAATGTACGAATGATGATTTTGAACTCATCAGAGAATATATAGGGAGTGATTACGCGCCTTGTCTTTATCTCTACATGGATCTTATTGAATACGGTCCAGATAGTGATTTCACAAAGAGCTGGATTCAAAAAGAAGATGGCAATATAACATGTGTCATTTTGGCCTATCATTCAGCGATGCACATCTATTCCCATGATGCTTTCAACGTTCAAGAATTGATCGAATTGGTGTCAGAGCGCAAGCCGTCTCAAATATGCGCAGCCAAATCTAAAATACAAGCGCTCAAAACGCCTCTTTCTGAGTTTGGTTATGAGGTTGAGCTTGGGTATGTGGGTAAAATCGAATATTCGGGACAAGAGAAAGCAGCTATCATTCAAAGAGCCTCGCTTGATGATGTTGATGACATTGCAAGTTTGCTTTACAACGATGAAGGAATTGGTGCTTCATATACACTCGAAGACCTGAAAGCGCAATTTAGGGAAAGGCTAACCCAAGGCTTTGTTCGCAGCTATATCATTAAAGAAGAAGATAAGATTGTGGCCCACCTTGGCACAGGTGCCGAAGTGGGAAATGTGAGTATCGTCACCTATGTGATCACAGACGAGAGATACCGCCGACGCGGATATGCCAAGATGCTATACCAAGCGGCATGCCATGACCTTCATGAGGAGGGAAAAGAGGTTTATGCTGTTTACTACGTGCCTAGTGCCATCCAGCTTCATCACAGCGTGGGCTTTGTTGATTGCTGTGAATTTGGGAAACTTTTTCTGAAGACACATTAAAGGGGGGCTGGATTCTTGATTCGATGCTCTTTCGTTTTTTTGAATCAATCTTAGCTGTTGAAGTAGACTGCAAGCCATCTTGTTTTCACAAGAATTTCCGCCCGTTAGGGCGGTTTTGTTGTTCTATGAGAATGGTGTAATTAAAAGGACTGTAAGAAAGCCATGATATTAGTTGTCATTTTGCGCGATATATCAGCAACTGCGGATGGTTCGTGAAAAGTGTTTTTTGCCTTTCAAAAAAGCCGATTTATTTGCTAGTGTGCGATAATTTCATTAATTTTGCATTTTAAAATGTGTATAGTAAGCGCTCTCTTGCAGTGGAGAGAGTGCGCCTTGTGCATGACATATAACAGGTAACTTGCTGTAAATGACTACTGTGATAGTGTCGTCAGCTTTACCCGCTCTCCACTTGCCGCTAGGCCACATGAGGCCCAGTGACCCTTTTTGTATCCTTAAATGAACTGTCCAATATAGCTATAAACAATGGTTAAACTGAACATCGATTTGCCCGAATCATTTTTCAAAGAAGAGGAACGCAGCGGCTACCTGGTTAGCGCGAAGACAAAAGAATTGTGGGCTGTTCAACTTGACTTGCTCAACGAGTTTGACCGCGTCTGTAAGAAGTATAATCTCAAGTATATCCTAGACTTCGGCACTTTACTAGGAGCTGTCCGCCACAAGGGCTTTATCCCTTGGGATGATGATTTAGACGTTTCGATGCTTCGTGAGGACTATGATATGTTGATGGAAGTCGGACCACAAGAGTTCAAATATCCATATTTTCTTCAGAATGAACATACTGATAAGTTTTTTGATATGGATGTCACACGGTTGCGCCGTACTGATACAACATCGTTAAATAGAAATGATATTCTACGTGAAAACAAGTATAACCTGGGCATATTTTTGGATATCTTCGCGTTTGATTTTATTCCGAATAATAGAGAAGATGTTGAGACAATTTATAATGAGTGTCGTAAGTATGGTAAAGCAATTTTTATTCTAAGTCATCGTCCCAAAATCAATAGACTTACCTTGGTTAATGGTTTGCAGTATTTGTACTATAAATTGCGCTACGGTTCCCGTTTGAAGGCATATTATCGATTGGACCAGAAAGCTAAACAATTTGGACACTCTGATTGTGTTTGTAGCTTGCGTACTAAAACTGATGGCAGATGGTGTCGTGATATCACAGTTTTTGAAAATACAATTGATATGGCATTTGAGAATTTGATGCTCCCAATTCCTCGAGCGTTTGATGAGGTTCTTAAACAATGTTATGGTGATTATATGACGCCTAAAAACTATAATAAAAATTGGGTGCTTTATGTAGATACAGATCATTCTTATAAAGAAATCATTAACGAAAAGAATACTTTTGAAATGATTTGCAAAGAATTATCAATTAATTCAAATTATCGACCAATGAGCATTCTGAGTTTCTTGAAATATAAGCTGGGAATGAAATGATGCTAATCGTTATATTCTTTGTATATAAGGCTTTTGGGAATAATCAGGATTCATAATAAATGAGGATTGTTTATTGTTTATATCAACTTCATGAGATAGGCGGTGTAGAACGAGTTACTATCACAAAAGCCAATGCACTTGCAATGGTACCTGGAAATGAGGTGTTTATTGTGGTGGTAGATAATGTTGGAAAAGAAGTGCCTTTTGAATTATCCACTGCTATTCATTTCATTGACATGAAAATCAATTATTCTGAGGACTGGAATTCTCATGGTACTCTTGTTTCAACTTACCTTTCTTATCGAAAAAGAAAGAAATGTCATGAATACAGGTTGGCGAGATTGTTAAACGATCTTTCACCTGACGTTGTGATAGTGACAGGTAATACTCTTATGAATATGCTTGTTTCAATGAAAAACCGTCATTGGAGGTTGATTCGCGAGCTTCATGAGGAAAGAGATTTCTATGTTAAGCATTCCAGAACGTTTATCCAAAGAGAAAAGGCAAGGTTTATTCGGTTCTATTATGAGCATGTGGCGTTAAAGAAGTGCGACAAGATTGTTGTGTTGTCCGAGTCTGAAAAACAAGAAAATTGGTCCGGATGGGATAAAATGGCGGTTATCCCTAACCCTGTATCTTTCAAATGTAAGTCTCCCTCAACATTGACTGAAAAAAGAATTATCTCTGTAGGCCGTTTAGATTATTTGAAAAATTTTTCATCCTTGATAAATATATTTAATAGAGTGTCAAAAAAGCATGGTGAATGGAGACTTGAGATTTATGGTGATGGACCTGAAATGGGAGCACTGCAGCAACAGGTCATTCGTTATGGCCTTCATGAGAAAGTTAAGCTTCCGGGTTTTACTAATAATATCTTGAAAGCAATGACTTCTTCTTCGATGTTTGTTTCGACTTCTTTATCTGAAGGCTTCCCACTGGTTTTGCTCGAAGCTGAAGAGTGTGGTCTGCCGGTTCTATCATTTAATTGCTCCAATGGCCCAAAGGATATAATTGACGAAAGCGCAAATGGTTATTTGATTCCAGTGGGTGACGAACAGTTGATGGCCAATCGCATATGTGAATTGATAGAGAATCCCGAAAAACTTTATAGAATGGGTAAATGTGCCAAAGAAAAGGCTCAATGCTATCAGGTGGAGACAATCATTCAGAAGTGGTGTGATTTGTTTTCTGAACTTCTGCAAGAAGGGAGATGTCATTAGAAAGAAGTCATTATTGTTGCAATCCTTATTATTTTCAATGGTTGAACACAACAGAAAGGAAGTGTTTTAAGGGCTTTATAGTGATTTTTGTATTATTGTCTTAGAATGATTTCAATCATTGTCCCAATATACAATGTAGAGAAGTATCTTGCTGCATGCATTGATAGTATTTTGGCTTCGACATACCAGGATTTTGAACTGATACTGGTGGATGACGGCTCTCCCGATAATTGTGGCAAGATTTGTGATGAGTATGCGGCAAAAGACAGTCGTATCAAAGTCATTCATCAGGAGAATCAATGGGTGTCAGCGGCTCGGAATTCGGGTCTCAAGGTGGCCACTGGCGACTATATCTCCTTTGTTGACAGCGACGATGTAATCCATCCCAGGATGCTTGAAGTGCTTCATGATGCTATTGCAAGTGGAGACTATGATTATTCAATGGTGAACTGGCGTTATAATCAAGGGAAAACCCAAGCAGAACAGGAGAAGGATATTCTATTGGATAAAGCCCCAACGAAGGATATCGGCGAATCGGAGTTAATGATGGGGTTGAGTAACCTTGGAACAACAAGTCGAGAGTATAATGTCGTGTGGAATAAGTTATTCAAGCACGAATTGATTAAAGGGTTATGGTTTAAAGACCTGATAGCTCAAGATATGGAATGGTTGACAAGGTTTTGTCTGATCGCAAAAAAAGGCATCTATGTGGATGCGCCGTTATATGATTATACGTTTAGAGATGATTCCTTAATGCACTCGAACAGGAAGGCAAGAATGCTTGATGAAGTTCATTCTTATTATGAGTGTCTTCGAGACATTCCGGAAGATAAGCCGCAATACAGGGCGTTATGGCTTAAGTCGGTATATTCTGTGCTGTTTAACTGCCGCAGTGTGAACAAGCATGAGGAACGCATGAAAGAAGTCAGCGCTTTGTCACGAAAGATATACAACGAGACTAAGTCCGAGCTGCTTCACAGCAAGTTGAGCCTTTCAAGAAAATGTCGCATATTTTTACTCTACCATTTCTCTGGCGTGTATCAACTCTTGTTCCGCTTGCGATATGGCCTGATGAAAGGCTAGTGGTATACTTTACTGACTAATTATGAGAATTGGTATTGTGACACAGCCCCTAGAGATGAACTACGGTGGCATTTTGCAGAATTGGGCCTTGCAGCAGGTGCTCAAACGCTTGGGGCATGAGCCGATCACGATTGATGCGTTCCAGCGCTATGCTGGGCTTCACATCGTTTATCGCAATATCGCTAACTTCTGTCAATGGGTAGTGCGCTGGCGGTGCAAAGGACACTTCAGTCTTCATCTGCCTTACTGCGGAGCGGTGCGTCAGGAATTCACCGGAGCTTTCATTGAGGATCATATCATCAAAACCCGTCCGATATGGGACTATGAGCGTAGCCTCATTGACGATTATACTTTGGATGCCCTCATCGTGGGTAGCGATCAGGTGTGGCGACGGAATTTCTGTGAATCCCACCTCACCGACATGTACTTGGACTTTGCTAAGGGCTTACCTGTCAAGCGCGTGGCCTATGCCGCATCGTTCGGCGTTGATGAGTGGAACTACAATCCCGAACAGACCGAGGCTTGTGCACGATTGCTGCAGCAGTTTGATGCGGTCTCGGTGCGCGAGGAGAGTGGCGTGGGCCTGTGTCGTGAATACTTGGGAGTAAACGCCCAGTGTGTTCTGGACCCGACCCTACTGCTCAAGGCCGAGGACTATGAAGAAATTGTAGATAAAGAACACGAAGCGGGCGAACCTTATTTGGCTGTTTACTGCTTGGACAAGACTCCAGTCAAAGTGGATTTCTTTAATCGATTGGCACAGGAACGGGGACTCGTCGTCCGCTATTTCTCAACAGGTTGGAGCGCCAAGTTATCGGTTGGGCAGTGGATGGCAATATTCAAGAATGCCTCGATGGTGGTGACCGACTCTTTCCACGGCACCGTCTTCAGCATCCTATTCGGCAAGGAGTTCTATACCTTGTGTAACCCGAACCGTGGCAATTCAAGAATGTTGAATCTGCTGAGCAAGTTGGGCTTGGAAAACCACATGTTGTCGGATACTGAACCGGTTGAGCCTGCACAACGCGACATCGACTGGACTGTAGTGCATGAACGGCTGGATAATCTGAGACGCGAAAGCCTCGATTTCCTAAAGTCATCATTCATATTATGAATGATGACTTCACCTCTCACCTCTCACTCCTCACTCCTCACTAGAATTATGAGACCATTACACATCATCATGCCCATGGCGGGGGAAGGCTCCCGATTCGCAAAGGCGGGTTGGACAACCCCCAAGCCGCTTATCGAGTTGAGAGGGGTGCCCTTGTTCCGGCGTGCCATCGGCAGCGTCGCCATCGAGGGTGTGGATATGAAATACAGTTTCATCGTGCGCCAGGAGCACATTGACAAGCAGCACATCGACCGTCTGATCAAAGAGAAACAGCCTGATGCCCAAGTCTTCTCGGTGTTGAAGACCACGCGCGGAGCGGTCGAAACCTGCCTGGTGGCTGAGCCTGCCATCGATGACGAGGATGCCATCGTGGTCATGGACTGTGACCTGGAGTTCCGCAGCGTGCGTTATAACGAACTGGTGAAAAGAGCATTATCTGTCACTGCTGATGAGGCTGACGGCGGTGCACTGGTATCCTTTGAGTCGGATAATCCCCGCTACAGCTATGCCGAAGTGGATGATGAGGGACGTGTGATGTGCACAGCCGAGAAGGATCCCATCTCAAGCCATGCCTTGTGCGGGTCCTACTTCTTCGGCAGCGGCAAGGACTTCAAGCGCATCGCTCATCAGTTGCTTGTTGACGGCACTCAAGGCAAGGCCGAGTTCTATGTGTCGCTGCTTTACAACTACTTGTTGACCGAGGGCAAGGTGGTGCGTTTGGCACCCATGGAGGAGTATTACTCCTATGGCACCCCCGAGGAGTTGATGTACTACAGCAATGAACATAAATGACAATATCATGGAAATCAAGTTAGTAATCACCGACTTTGACGGCACTCTGGTCAACACCTTCAAGGCCAACTACCATGCCTACAGCGAGGCATTTGGCCGGGTGGGACTGACGTTGCCCGAGGAGCAGTACCGTCAATGCTATGGACTGAGGTTTGACGACTTCATGACCAAGGTGGGCATTGAAGATGCCGACACGCGCCAGCGCATCCGCGCCTATAAAGGGGAGTGCTATCCCAGCCACTTTGGGCTCTTGCGTCTCAACGAGCCGTTGCTCAATTTCATCAGGATGTTCCGTGCTGGTGGCGGCTTGACGGCTGTGGCCTCGACTGCTAGAGGTAAGAACCTCACAAATGCGCTGACACACATCGGCGCGACGCAGGACTTTGACCTGATTCTGGCTGGCGAGGATGTCAAGCAAGGCAAGCCCTCGCCCGAGATTTACCAGACAGTGATGTCTCGAATGGGTGTCACGCCCGACGAGACCCTGATATTTGAAGATTCAGCAGTGGGACTACAGGCAGCAAGTGCTGCCGGGGCTCACTGGATTAAGATAACCCTCTAACATCATTATCTAGACTATGAAATTGGACATTCAAGGCCATTCGGGTTGCGATATCGTCATCGTGCACGAGGATAACGACTTGTTCATCCACAAGAGCACCCATGACGCGGGCTATGTGCCGCGTCTCGTCAACCAGGCCAATAAGCAAATCGCCGCATCAAAGATTGAATATCAGAACATCAGAGTTCCCAAAATCTTTGCGGTGGAGAAGAGTGAAACTGACGCCGTCATCAAGATGGAGTATATCTACTCGCGCAATTTCATCGAGCATTTCGAGCAGGCGGGTTTTGAGCAGATCAAGTACCTCATCGGCGCTATCAAGTATTTCATTGACTTGGAGATTTCCAACTCGACCATGCAGACAGTGCCGTCGCACATCCTGACCGATAAAATGGCCGATGTGGCCCGCAAGGTGGAGAAGAACGTTCACCTCAAGGATGATGCCGAGGCGCAGGAACTGGTGAGACAGTCCAGCGAAGTGATGAATGCGGTGGGTGACATGGTGATGCCCGTGGGCATGTGCCATGGCGACTTGACCTTCAGCAACATCCTGTTCAACGGCAACAACTACTATTTGATCGACTTCCTGGACTCGTTCATTGAGTCTCCGTTGCTGGATATCGTGAAAATCAGGCAGGACACGGCCTATCTGTGGTCCACGCTGATGTACAACAAGCCGTTTGACAAGGTGAGATTGAGCATCATCAGTGAGAAGATTGACACGGCTATTGATGAGTATTTCAACGAGAAATACCAGTGGTATCGTGAGTACTACATGCCGTTGCAGCTGATGAACTTTCTGCGCATTCTGCAGTATGGACACGATGATAAGGTGATTGCCTATCTGAAACGTGTCATTTCGAGTCAACTCGCATTCTTGAACAATCCTAAAAACGCCTGAATCCATGATGACCATCATAGTTCCCATTGCAGCCGATAAGGCCGAGTATGACCGCAAATTGCCGCAGCCGTTCCGTCTTGACGACGAGGGCACGATGTTCTGTGTGAAAGCCATCACGGGTTTGCCCCTGGATGAGGTCAAAGACATTTATTTTGTCATCCTGCGCTCGCACGAACAGCGCTTCATGCTGAGTGAGCAGCTCATGATGCAGTTCCGTCGCCACAACCTTACCAAGGCTCATGTCACAATCCTGGATGAATCGACCAAAAGCCAGGCCGAGACTGTTGCGCGCGCCATCGAGGTGAATGGCATCCAGGGCACGGTGTTCATCAAGGATGCAGACTGCTATTTCACTACCGATGAAATCCTGCCCCAGAACGGTGTCGCGATTTATCCGCTTGAGAACCTGCCCGTTGTTGACCCACAACACAAGAGCTATGTGGCAGTCGATGACATGTTCTATGTGACCAACATCATCGAGAAGCGGGTAGTGAGCCATTTCTTCAGCGCTGGCGGCTATTGCTTTGAGGACGCGCAGGAGTTCTGCCGTTATTATGAGCGGCTCAAGGATTATTCTCCCCTCTACTTATCGCACATCATTTACACGATGTTGCTCGACAAGAAGATTTTCCGTCCCATCCAGATTGAAGATTATCAAGACTGGGCCATGGCCCAACTGATGTGATACAATGCACTGTCCCCTCGAGAGGGGCAATGACTGTTATTTAACCACAATGTTTCATTCATGAGAATTGTTTTTGTAAACCTCCATGGCAATGAGTTCCTGGTGAAGACACTCAACAAGTTCATCTTCAAGCAGTCGGTTGCCATCAAACACAAGTATTTCCTGGATTATCTGCTCTCGCGTGATGATGTGGAGATCTGCTCCTACATCAACAAGCGCGGGCTTTCACTTTCCTATACCACGCGCAACCGTTTCTTGCAGTCGTTCCGTTTTCTGGAGCATCGCATCGCGATGAGAAAGAACGGCATTCCCCTCAACAAGATCAAGGTGTTGAAGAGCGAGGACGAAATCAGGCATGACGACTTGGTTATCCTGTATCAACTGTTTGGCCCGCAATTCGAATTCAAAAAGAGGCCTAATTCTTTCTTGGCTGTGAGCCAGTTGCATTTCTCGGTGACTAATGCCCAAATCATTGAGCGTCTTGATCCCGACTTGATGTATAATGAGAGCGATATGCAAAAGCGCTTCGTCGGGTTCGACGAGTATTTCGGCTGGTTCAAAAAGCAGTACCTGGTCATCCCGTTTGTGTTTGCCGACCGTTTCAAGGTGATCAAGCCTTTTGCCGAACGACAGAATAAAGCGGTTTCGGTTGGCACAGTCACCTACCCGAGCTATATTGTCAAATACTATGGCCATGATTGCCTGCAACCAGCCCGCAAGCAGGTGTATGACAATGCCAAGGAATTGACCCCTTGGGTGGACTGCTTCAACAGCGACTATCTTGAAGACGATAAACAGATGAAAGCTTCGGCTAGTGACAATGCGGTGGTTAAGATATGTAAACGCTTGTATGACAAGTTCTTCACTGGCCATCAAAAGAAGTATTACTCCTTTGACATGGTTGAAAAGTTCAACGATTACAAGATGTGCATCGTCGGCGAAGAGATTATTGGCTTGCCGGGTATCGGCTTTGTTGAAGGAATGGCAAGCGGATGCGCCTACATTGGTCAGACCATGGGTTACTACGAGGATTATGGCATGCAGGAAGGTATCCACTACATCGGTTATGACGGCACGCTTGATGACTTGAAAGCCAAGATTTCCTATTATCAGCAACCTGAACATCAGCAAGAACTTGAAACTATCGCTAAGACAGGGTGTGATTTCGTGCGCTCTCACTTCAACAGCAAAACGGCTGCCGAGTCATTGCTCAACAATCTGCTTGAAGCACAGCAGCGATGGCTTCAGGAGCATCCCTCAAAACAATAAACAATGGTCTCTATTCTCGTTCCGGTATATGATGCCTCACAGTATCTTCGGGAATGTGTGGCCTCACTGACTGGTCAGACCTACACCGACTTGCAGATAGTGCTCATCAATGATGGTTCGACCGATGACTCATGGGACATCTTGAAGGATTTGGCACAACAAGACAAGCGATTGGAGGTCTATTCACAACCCAATAGTGGTGTGGCTGCCACACGCAATCGGTTGCTTGAAAAAGCCAATGGTGACTTTGTGCTTTTTGTTGACAGTGACGATTGGATTGAACTCAACACTGTTGAAGTATTGGTCGAGGAACAGAAACGTCTTGACTGCGACATGGTGGTGTTTAACCAGCCCGAGGATGCAGTGTGGTCCCGAGAAAAAGCAGTTTATGAGTTTTTGCGGCACAAGAAGCTTCGTGGCATGTTGTGGAATAAGTTGATACGTCGTAAACTGTTTGAACGTTTGTCGTTTGATGAGTCGGTCAGCTATGGCGAGGATGCCCTCATGGTCTGGTATGTACTGCAACATGTGGACAAGGTGCGTCTTATCAATAAAATGTTATATCATTACAGGGAGAATGAGAACAGCCTTTCGAGGCAGTCCTTTGACGGTAAAAAATTCACAGCCTACACCACATGGGATAACATCTGTGGTGATACTGCCGAATGGTGGCCTCAATACAATGATGTTGCGCGTGCAAGATTTGCTTGTGAGATGACACTGGTGCTTAAAGATGCAGCGCTGTGTGGTTATCCGAGAACATCGTCGGTTAAACTGATGCAGGAAGAGGTGCGTCGTTATAGCCATTTAATCAGGAAAACTGGGATATCCACTAATAAAATGAGAGTATTTGCATGGCTTTCGTCTCACTGCTATTGGCTTGCCTGCAGATTAAAGGGACTGTATTAATTGTTGCCGTATACTATAAATGTAGAGTTGTGCGCTAATTAATTAGGACGTCTAAAGAAGATACTCACAAGAAATTAATTCTGACTTATGAGCTATGTAGAATTTATTGAACCATATTACTATAATGTTCTGTACTACTTCTTGTTACTGTTTCTTTCGTGGGTAACAGTCTTGTATCATATTGGCTCGAATGGACAGAAAATTCTGCATGAAGAGAATAAAAACTCCATATCGCAGTTATCCGCCGTAATACTGACAGGATTCTTCATTTATTATATTGGATTGAGGCCTGTTTCTGGTGCAAGCTTTGGTGATATGGCATTATATGCAATGAGTTATGAACACACTACATTAGAATCCACTTACTATCCCATTTCTTTACATACTGAGTGGCTCTGGCAGAATTTGACTATTTTTTGTGCCCATATGGGAATGAACGTGAACGAATACTTCTTTGTGATTGCATTGATATATTACGGTTCAATGTTTTTTTGTGCTTGGTATCTCACTCGCCATAATTTATGGCTGACGATAATGTTTTTTTTCACGGCTTTTTCGACCTATTCCTATGGAACTAATGGTATTCGCAATGGAATGGCATGTAGCATTGTCTTGGTCGCGATATGTTTGCTGATAGATTCGAATGGTTTCAAAAAAACCATAAGCCTTGTTTTGATGTTTCTTGCTTTAGGTGTTCATCGCTCAACCATGTTGCCGAGTGTGTCGGCTCTATTAACTTTTTATGTAGTGAAAGACACGAAGTGGGCATTTCGCTTTTGGCTCATTTCATTTGCGTTATCATTGGTGTTTGGTAATGCAGCGGCGGCATTTTTTGCGGCTTTGGGATTCGACAATAGGTTGGAGACATATTATCAAGGACAATACAAAGAATCAACTAGTGAGATGTTCTCAAGCGCTGGATTCAGATGGGATTTTTGGTTATATAGTGCTGCTCCAGTGGCGATGATCTGGTACACGACCCGCAAGAGGCATTTCACCGATCTTGGTTATACGATGATAGCAAATACATATCTATTGTGTAATGCATTCTGGATTATTGTGATTAGATCTTCTTTCTCTAACAGGTTTGGCTATTTGTCATGGTTTATATATCCTCTTGTGTTTGCTTACCCGTTGCTGCGCATGAATCTGTGGAAGGACCAGGACCGTAAAACTGCGATTATCTTTTTCTTCTATTCTGCATTTGTCTTCTTTATGTACTTCATTTATTACTTTGGAACCACAGGATTCCGTGGGTTCGACTTGTACTGGTGGAGAAAAGCTTAGTTAGTATTTGATGAGGTCTTTAACGATATTTACACCGGCCTATAATCGGGCCCATACTATAGGTCGCACCTACGAGAGTCTGTGCCGACAGACATGTAAGGACTTTTGCTGGTTGGTGGTAGATGATGGGTCATCTGATAACACCCGTCAGTTGGTTGAGGGTTGGATTGCCGAGGGTCGGATTAGCATCCGTTATATCTATCAACAGAATCAGGGAATGCACGGTGCGCACAATACTGCTTACCGCAATATTGATACACCTCTCAACGTGTGCATCGACAGTGATGATTACATGCCCGATGATGCGGTTGAAAAAATCCTCAACTGTTGGAACGAAAAGGGTAGTGGTCATTTTGCTGGACTGATTGGACTTGATGTGACCGAGAACGGGAAAGTAATCGGAACCAGATTCCCCGATGGCATGAAAACAACCACGTTGCAGGGCTTCTATCATTCAGGCGGTAGAGGAGACAAGAAACTTGTATATCGTACTGATGTCATTAAAAAGTATCCCGAGTATCCATTGTTTGAAGGTGAACGTTATGTGGGGCTGGCTTACAAATATATGCTAATCGACCAGGATTACGAACTCATCACGCTCAACGAACCACTGGTGATTGTTGAATATCAACAGGACGGCTCAAGCTTTAATATGTTCAAGCAGTACTGGAACAATCCCAAAGGATTTGCCTTTTTCAGAAAGGCGGAGATGAAGACCTCGCTTGGCATGAAACGCAAGCTTCAGGTTTGTACTCATTATGTCTCAAGCAGTATTATCTGCCGCAACTGGCGATTTATCCAGGAAAGTCCGGAGAAACTTCTAACTATGGTTTGCATACCAGGTGGAATCGCGCTTTATTTTTGGATTCGTCATAAGGTGAAGCGTAATATTAGAATGAATATTGGTCATTGATGTGGTTGGATAGCTTGAGTTTCTTTCGATTTGAGTTCAACAGGTTGACGGCGTAGTCAAGAATAATATTATGGAATGTTCACCAATACTTTGGTGTGATGTTTATCCTATTTTAAAAGATATAGAATATGTTGTTAAACGAAACATGTTGTCCTAAAGTCAGTATCCTTGTCCCACTTTACAATCAAGAGAAGTATTTTGGGAAATGTATCAGGTCAATTTGCAAACAGACTTACAAGAATCTTGAAATTATCGTGGTGAACGATGGTTCCACAGATCGTAGTTTGGAAATACTTCAGCAGTGGGCAAAAAAGGATAACCGCATTAAAGTCATAGACAAGAAAAATGAGGGTCTTATTATGGCTCGCTTTGATGCATATCGTATGGCAACTGGTGAGTTTGTGACTCCTGTTGACAGTGACGACTACTTACCTGAAAATGCCATTGAGATCTTGGTTGGTCATATGATTGAAAAAAATGTTGATCTTGTTCAAGGATCAGTGACTCGGGTTTTGGGCTTTCTTAAGAAGAAGTATAATTCTCATGGTGAGAATGATTTCCCGTTCAATCAAGTAGTCAGCCAACCTGAATTATTTGATAAGTATTACCTAAACTTCTTCGGAAAGGGTTGCTTTCCAATTACTATTTGGGCTAAGCTTTATCGTAAATCAGTTGTTGATAGAGCAATGATGCAAACGAAATTATGCTCTTCGGACTTTCCTTTTGTTGGAGAAGACCACTTTTTTAATATGAAAATCTTCCCGTTCCTTAGCTCAATGTATATGACAGACGAGATTGTATATTGTTATAGGTATGGTGGTATGTCTACTGCACACTTCAGTCCCACATATCCAGCCCTATTTAAATTGTCAGATATACGGTTGGGACTTCTTGATCATTATAAATTGAATGCAGGTTATAGGCCATTGTTCTTTGAGTATTGTAATACGGTTTATTATCATGCTCAACAATTGATTAGATTCAAAAAAGCGGCAAAACCATATGTGATGAATTTCTTTAAAGAAGAGTTGTCAAAAAGGGCATTAGTTCCTCGCATGATAGAACATTTCAATAATAATGAGACAACAAATCGACGTGTCCAATTAATGGTTAAACAGGATTATGAGGGTATGTATGATTTAACTGCAGCAGAATTGAAAGCAAAGCAACGTTCAATCAAGGCAATCTGCAAGTGTGTGTGCATGAGATTTCTGGATTTGTTCTAATTTGACGATCATGTGTGAGAAGAATGAACCTATAGTAAGTGTGGTTCTCCCACTCTACAATCAAGAACGATATATTAAGGCTTCTTTGAGGTCAATTTGCAATCAGACCTATAAGAATCTTGAAATTATCGTGGTGAATGATGGGTCTGTTGACAAGAGTCCGCAAATTGTTAAACAGTTGGCAGAAAAGGATAACAGGATCAAAGTGATTGATAAAGAAAATGGGGGAACCTCATTCGCAAGACGAGACGGGTATCGTATTGCATCTGGGAAATATCTAACATTTGTGGATAATGATGATATGTTGCCCTTGAATGCAATTGAGATTATGTTGCATCATATCGAGGAGAAATGTGTTGATATGGTGTTTGGATCGATAAAGAGAAAATTGGGATTTATAACAAAAAAGCAAATCTATGGCTCTTTTCCTGTTGGTGAGGTTGTATCGTCTCCTCAATTGTTTGAGGATTACTATATTGGTTTTTTTCAGAATTCTGTCTTTCCAATTAATATTTGGGGCAGACTATTTAGAAAAAGCGTTATAGACGAGGCTTATGATCAGGTTGAACTATTTTCTTCGAAAATGCCATGTATGGCTGGCGATGAGTATTTTAACCTTCAAGTCTTTCCTTTTTTGAAATCAGTCTATCGAATTGAGGATATTGTTTATTGCTATCGTTATGGTGGTATCGTTAATCATTTTAACAGCTTTTTTCCAGAGATGTTTATCTTGTCTGATATTAGATTAAAGTTGTTAGATGAATTTGGGTATAAAAAAGGATATAAACCGTTGTTTGATGAATATGTCGCATCAATGTATGGTTATGCGGCTATGATGATTCATTATAATGTGAGAGATAAAAGTGGCGTCATTGAGTACTTCAAGGATGAGATTAATCATCGTGAAGTGATGCGTAGGATGTTGGATTATTATAAACAAAACGAATTAAAATGTGCCGATGTTCAATTAATAGAAGTAGGTGATTTTGAGGCTATGTATTCAAGAGCGTGTGCCATGGAAAGAGCATCTTATGGTACATATTACTATAAAACGAAAAAGATCTTGAACAGAATATTAGAATTATTTTAATGTCGTCATTATTCTTATTTCTTCTCGCTCCATGTTGTTATGAAATGTCTTTCTAAAATAAAAAGAACACTTCGGCTGTTATTATTCATGCCGGTGGCATGGATATGGTTGTTGGTTTACTGTTTTTCCTCTCAACGTGAGAAGATTGACATGGATCTTGACAGTTTTAGCAAGGTGCATATCGGTCGAATTCCTGTCAAGGGAAGGAAGTTGCGCTTGATAAAGGAATTAATCAGTTTTGCGGAGTTTCGCAGTCTTTTCCTCTTTCGCATAGGCAAGAAGAGTCATTTTATTAAATACTTCATGCCTCGAGGTGCACTTCAGTTGGGTTTTGATGTGCCCCGTGAGAAATTAGGTGGAGGCTTGTTTATTCAGCATGGCTATTGCACCGATTTGAGTGCTCGTGCCATTGGAGAGCATTGCTGGATTAATCAGAGAGTTACTTTGGGATATAAAGGTGATGAATGTCCCACAATCGGTGATCATGTTTCCATTGGTGTTGGTGCTGTAGTTTTGGGAGGAGTGAAAATAGGAAATAACGTTAAAATCGGGGCAAATGCGATTGTTGTGCATGATGTACCCGATAATTGTACCGTTTGCTCGCCTGCAGCAACGATAGTGAAGAAACGTGATTCCGTTAAAAATGAAGAATAGCGCCAGAAACGATAGTATCCTCAACAAGATAATAGGTATATGTCAGATCATTCTAAAAGAATCAGTCTCTCGGTAATTGTTCCATGTTATAATGTGGAGCGATATCTTGATCGCTCATTGGCTTGTTTATCAAGACAATGGAATGGGCGTACAGACTACGAAATCATTCTTGTAAATGATGCTAGCACAGACAATACGATTTATAAATTAAATGATTTTAAATCACAATTCAATGATAATGTTTTAGTTATCGATAAAAAAGTAAATTCAGGGTCCGGTGAAGCTCGTAATAGCGGACTTGACGTAGCCAAAGGAGAATGGGTTGTCTTTTTTGACCCTGATGATGCGTTGGCTGATAATGGGTATGCTTCACTGCTTGATCTTGCTCAGCGGGAGAATCTGGATATATTGTCTTTTGGTGTAAAAGATTTCAGTGAGAACGCCTGGAACGATGACATCATTCAGACAGTTGACCAACTGTCTGTTGATTGGACAGGAACAGGGAAAGATTTTATGTTGAATTTTCATTATGCAACTAGTATCAAGTATCTTTTCAAAAGAGAACTTGTGATGGATAGACGTTTCGGTGCTTTGTCGTTTCTTGAGGATTTGGTCTTTGTATTGCCCCTCTTTTTGAGTGACATTAATGTGGCGTTGACTAAAGAAATAATTTATTATTATATTGTACGTCAATCCTCATCAACCAATAACATAAATCCCCAAAAAATGAGCCGCGGTAGTGATGATATCTTGGCGGCGATTCAGTTCATGGATCTATGTAAGCAAGGACAATCTGATGCAATTAAGGAAAGGATTGAAGATTGTCAGTTGTTTTATAAATATAATCTAATTACTCGCTTGATGTTGAGTGATAAAAACTTATCGGATTTGAAGAAACATCGCGATGCAATAAATGAATTATTAATACCTAGAAATCACAGCAATAAAAAGGATAGATTATATGACTATGTGTTGGAGCATCCTATTTTAATGAAGATGCTTCGTCCAGTATATCGTGCTCTTCGCAAACGTTAAAGTCATCCTGATCGAATTGTTTTAACTATTTGTCTTCATGAGGATTCTTCATGTCATAACATCGCTTAAAACTGGGGGCGCAGAACGTTTGATGGTAGATCTTTTGCCATTGATTCGGGACAAAGGCCAGCACGTTGTTGAATTATTGGTTTTTGATGGGATTAGGACACCATTTTTGGAAAAATTAGAAGAAGAAGGTATAAAAATCATTACGCTCTCTAAGGATGGAAATGTCTATAACCCGATGAATGTGTTTCGATTGGTTCGTTACATCTCGTCCTATGATTTGATTCATACTCACAACACAGCCTGTCAACTGTTCGTTCCAATAGCAAAGATGTTATCTTGTGCCAAAACAGTTTTGGTTACAACTGAGCACAACACGACAAATCGAAGGCGTGATAAAATATGGTTTAAGCCCATTGATCGTTGGATGTATAATCAATATGCTACTACGATTTGTATCTCAGAGAAGGCAAGTTGCAATCTAAAAGCATATATTGGTGACAAGCATAGAATTGTTACTGTTTTCAATGGAATTGACACCAAAAGATTTATACGCCCAGTAAAAAACATATCATCTCAAAACCATTATGTGGTAGCGATGGTTGCAGGTTTTCGGCCTCAAAAGGACCAAGATACTCTTTTAAAGTCTTTCACATTCTTACCCGACAATTATAAACTTCAGTTGGTCGGTAGTGGTCAACGTGAGTCACAGTTAAAAGTGTTGTGTCGTGATTTAAATCTTACTGATCGTGTGGATTTCATGGGTGTTAGACAGGACGTTCCAGATATACTTGAGCAGAGTGATATTGTTGTCCTTTCTTCTCATTGGGAAGGATTATCTTTGTCAAGCATTGAGGGCATGGCTTCGGGTCGGCCGTTCGTCGCCAGCGATGTAGATGGCTTGCATGAGATGGTGAGTGGTACAGGTGTGCTCTTTGAGCATGGGAATGACAAGGATTTGGCCGAGAAGATTCAGTGGCTGTGTGAGCATCCCGATGAATACCGTAAGGTGGCTCAGTGTTGTCAAGATAAAGCACGTCAATATGATATCAGCGTGATGGCCGAAAAATACCTGAAGTTATACAATCGTCTACTTTATGAGTCAAGATAATTCAAAAAAAAAGAAAAGAATCATTAGGGCAGCAACGGTGCCGCAGTCGTTAGACACCTTTTGTAAAGGAATACTCAAGGAATTATCAAGTGAGTATGAGGTTGTGGCTGTGTCTTCACCAGGTGAGGCTTTGGAGCGCGTAGAGATGCGCGAGGGGGTGCGCACCATCGCTGTGCCCATGGAGCGGCACATCTCTCTTATGAGCGATTTGAAGTCGTTGTGGAAGATGTGGCGTGTCATGCGTCGTGAACGTCCGGTGATGGTTCATTCAATGACACCCAAAGCGGGACTCATTTGTATGTTGTCCGCTTGGTTGGCGCGTGTGCCTCGTCGAGTTCACACCTTCACCGGATTGGTCTGGCCCACTTCATCTGGTATGAAGCGTCGTATTTTGATGGCTGCCGATTGGATTACTTGTGCTTGCGCAACACACATCATTCCTGAAGGAGAAGGGGTCAAGAATGACCTGTTAAATCATCACATTACTAGAAAACCGATTAAGGTGTTGGGGTATGGCAATGTAATGGGCATTGATTTGGAGCATTATAATCCAAATGAATTTGACACATCTGCTCATGATGGTTTTACTTTTGTGTTCGTGGGCCGCATTGTGCGAGACAAAGGCATCAATGAGCTGGTGTCTGCTTTTGACCGTCTGCGTCAAGAGCATCGTGACGTGCGGCTGGTGCTTGTGGGTGCTGGAGAGGATGATTTGGATCCAGTTGCGCCCGAAACAAAAGAACGCATCAACCGCGGCGACGGCATTGAGGCTGTTGGCCGGCAAAAAGATGTGAGACCTTTCTATGCTCAAGCAGATGCTCTGGTTTTTCCCAGCTATCGAGAGGGGTTCCCCAATGTGGTCATCGAAGCAGGGGCAATGAACTTGCCGAGCATCGTCACTGATATCAACGGCTCGCGAGATATTATTGTTGATGGGCAGAACGGTGTTATTATTCCCTCGCAGGATGAAGAGGCTTTGTATGAGGCAATGAAGCGATTTGTAGAACATCCCGATGTTGTGGCGCAATTGGCAGCTAATGCACGTTCAATGATCGCGTCGCGATTTGAGCAGAGCTTTGTGCGTCAGTGCCTCTATGATTTTTATCATGAAATCTTGGATGATAATGAATAGGTTTTATAGAGATTATCTCAAGAGGGGACTAGACTTCATCATCGCTCTGGTTGCACTCTTGTGCTTGTCTCCTTTTCTGCTGGTGGTTACCGTTTGGTTGCACTATGCCAACAAGGGGGCTGGTGCTTTCTTCCTGCAGGAGCGGCCCGGTAAGGACGGTAAAATATTTAAGATCATTAAGTTCAAGACGATGACTGATGAATGTGATACTGATGGAAAGTTGTTGCCAGATAAGCAGCGCTTGACACGGGTAGGACGTTTTGTGCGTTCAACCAGCATCGATGAAGTGCCTCAGTTGTTTAATGTTTTAAAAGGCGACATGGCTATCATCGGTCCCCGACCATTATTGGTTCGCTATTTGCCACTCTATTCACATGAACAGGCACGTCGTCATGAGGTGAGACCGGGTATAACGGGTTGGGCTCAGTGTCACGGTCGCAATTCTATTTCTTGGACCGAAAAGTTTAAACTTGATGTATGGTATGTTGATCACCTATCGTTTGGGATTGATATAAAGGTTATCTGTTTAACCCTTAAAAAAGTATTTGCTAGAGCAGATATTAACCAGTCATCTGCTGAGAATGGGCATTTGATGGAACCCTTTAATGGACATAACTAATTCATAAATCATGAAAATATTAATAACAGGAGCTTGTGCCGTATCGGCAAGGAACGTGCTGCGTTCATTGAAGATGAGCGAGTTGTTCAAGAATGCCACTTTCATTGGATGTGATATGTGTTCAATACTATATGGAGCACACTCTGGGGATTTTGACAGATTATATAGGGTGCCTGCTGTTTCGTCTCCAAAATATAGGGAAGTCATGGAGGGAATTCTCGCCAAAGAGAAGCCAGATGCTGCCATGGTTATCCCTGAAGTGGAGGTCTTGTATTGGGCAAGGCATCCCTTTGATGTTCCGCATCTGATACCTGATGCCAATTTCTGTGAAGTGGCAATCAGTAAACGGAAGCTCTTTGCAGTATTGAAAGATACAGGACTTGTTCCAAAGAGTTTTAATGTTAAAAGGTCCGAAGTCTTTAGTGATGACTTTGTCGCCCCATTACCTTTCCCTATGTGGATCCGTGACGCATCGGCAGGAACTGCTTCGGGTAAGGGCTCTTACATGGCTAATAATGTGAGTGATTTGAGGGCCTGGATAGAGATAAACACCGGCATTGACAATTTTCAGGTTTCTGAATATTGTCCTGGAGGTAATTATGGCGTGTTGTGTTTGTTCGAGAACGGTGAGCTGTTGAAATTAGCCATTGCTGAAAGAATAGAGTATATAATGGCAAAGGTTGCCGTGTCGGGAATTACGGGAAACACGAGTAAAGGTCGATTCCTGAATGATGAGTCGATTAAACGTAATGCACTCAAGGCGATTGACATTGTGTGTGAGGCCACACACAGTAAAATGAATGGCTTGGTTGTTGTTGACATGAAAGCGGATTCGAATGGTGACGCGAAAGTTACTGAAATCAATATCCGTTATGTGGCTTATAACTGTTGTCTTGCCAATGCGGGCTTTAATCTTGCAGAATATCACCTGTTGGCTATTCTTGGGCGCAGTTCTGAACTGACAAGAGAAATCGAAATGACATTTCCGAAGAATAACCTCTTTTTCAGAGATGTCGATGGCCCTCCCATCTATATACCCAATTATGTTCCGTTAAAAATTGGAGATTGCATATCAAGCAATCATCTGAAAAAGAAAATTGCGATTTATGGTGCTGGTGGACTTGGCCGTGAGGTGGCTGGTGGTATTGAGCGCATTAATCAAGCAGGAACTGACTCTTGGGAGTTTATAGGCTTCTATGACGACAGGCTTGAAATAGGGTCGCAAGTGTCTCATTATGGAACAGTTCTTGGCGGCATGGATGATCTTAATCGGGTTAATGAGCCTCTGGCTTTGGCTATTGCCGTCGGCACTCCTGAAACCCGCAAAAAGATATTAGAACGCATCTCCAATCCGAATATCAGTTTCCCGAACTTGATTGCTCCGTCATTCAGGGTTTTGGATTCTAAGACATTTAAGATCGGCAAGGGCAATATTATCCAGGACAGTTGCAGCGTCACTTGTGATGTGACTGTTGGAGATTATAACGTTCTCAATGGTTCGAATGTGCTGGGTCATGACGTGAGAGTGGGTAGCTTTAACGTGCTGATGCCTGGTGTGCGTCTGTCTGGAGAAGTGTCTGTCGGTGACGGCAACCTCTTTGGCGTAGATAGCGTCATTTTGCAGCGGATTAAGGTGGGTGACGGTATTACCTTGGGTGCTGGCAGTGTGCTGATGACGAAACCGAAAGATGGTTTCACCTACATCGGAGTGCCTGCCAAGAAATTTGACTATGAGTAAAAAAATAAGATGACAATGGAAGCAAATTATAATCCATTTTCGCTTGCGAGTAAGACTGTTCTCATCACTGGAGCTTCTTCGGGCATTGGTCGCGAGACGGCTCTTGAGTGCGCCCGCATGGGTGCAAGTGTTGTCATTACGGGTCGTGACAAGGACCGTCTGGATGAGACATTACAACTTATTGAGAGCGATGATAAAACTGCAATCATTGCTGACTTGACGGTTGCTGATGGTATTGAACGGCTGATTGAGGCATTGCCGTCGCTTGACGGGGCGGTGTTGTGTGCGGGTAACTCGACGACGCTGCCGCTACAGTTTGGCACGCGTGACAAGTTTGATGACATGTTTGACATCAATTTCTTCGCTCCAGTTGAACTATTGCGCTTGCTGTACAAGAAGAAACGCCTCAACAAGGGCGCGTCGGTCGTGCTCATCGCCTCTATTGGTGGAACCCACAGTTTTATGCCCGGCAATGGCATCTACGGGGCATCCAAGGCTGCCCTCAATTCTGTGATGAAATATGCAGCGCGTGAATTTGCATCACGTCGCATTCGCGTCAACAGCATTTGCCCGGGTATGGTTGACACTCCTCTTATCCATCGTGGCACCATCACCGAGGAGCAGTTGGCCGAGGATGCCAAGCGTTACCCGTTGGGCCGCTACGGCAAGCCGTCGGATATCGCTCATGGTGCTGTTTATCTGCTTGGTGACGCTTCAAGTTGGCTCACTGGGCACGATTTGGTCATTGATGGCGGCTTTTCAATTTAGCTTTTTTTAAAGTTTATTTTGCAGGTTACAGAAATGTGTGTACTTTTGTCGCTTAAAATGTGATGAGATTCATCTTTCAAGTAACGAACAACACTAGATAAATAAATGAATATTCAGGATTTTATTGAAAACTTTGCGGCTCAATTTGATGAGACCGGTCCCGAAGCATTCACTGCTGATACCAAATTCAAGGAATTGGATGAATGGTCATCTCTGCTCGCGCTCTCCATTATCGCTATGGTTGATGACGAGTATGACTTGATTATCAAGGGAAATGAGATTGTCAATTCCGAGACCATTCAGGACCTTTATACCATTGTTGAAGCCAAGAAGGCAGCCAAGAAGCGTTAAGGCAGCTTGCAACAATTAATGGATCAGCAAATCAGGAAAATAATTGCCGATGTCCTGAATGTGGACGCAGCCGTTGTGACCGATGACCTTGCAGTGGGATCAATCCCCGAATGGGACTCTGTAGGTAATCTGGCCATTATCAGTACAATCGAGCAGGAATTGGGCGTTGAGTTCCCGCTCGATGAATTATTCGACTTGACTTCGGTCGAAGCTATCATCGACGCCGTCAATCGCAATAAGCATGCTTGATGCTCCACACAGCGGTGTCCTGACGGCCATCGCTCGGAATGCAAATACATCACCAGACAAGACCGCTCTTGTCACTGATGGTGTGCGTGTGACCTATGCCCAGCTCGTGAATAACATCCAGGGTGCGGCATTGTTCTTGCAATCCGTGGGGGTGCATTCAGGTGACTGTCTCGTTCTGTCGGCACACAAAGAATTGGAGTTTGTTTACTGCTATTTAGCCGCTCATTTGATTGGAATCGTCAATGTGGTGGTTGACCCGAAGGCACCGGCCGACCGGCTTGAGTACATTTGTGGTATTGTAAAGCCTGTTGCCATCATCGGTAACCTTCAAGCGGATAAACGTTACAGACATATTGGATTTAATGAGATAAACCTGACGCTGACAGGCACATTGCAACGTCGTGAAATTCATGAGGATGATGTGGCCGATGTGATGTTCACTACAGGTACGTTAGGACGCCCCAAAGGCGTGTGTCTGTCTCATGCCAATCTTGCTGGCGCCGTTGCTAACATCAACGGTTTCATAAAGAATGACGAGAATGATGTCGAAGCGCTGGGGTTGCCGTTGAGTCACTCTTTCGGACTTGGACGCCTGCGCTGTGTGCTCACAGCGGGAGGAACGATGGTACTTGTCGGCAACTTTGCCAACCTCAAGGTCTTTTTCAAAGTGCTTGAAGCCGAGCGTGTGACTGGCTTCGGCATGGTGCCGGCTGTGTGGCAGTATATCAAACGCTTGAGTGGACGACGCATCGCCCGCTTTGCAGAGCAGTTGCATTATATCGAGATGGGAAGTGCCCCTTTGTCGGTTGAAGACAAGCGCTTGCTCATCGAACTGTTTCCGACAACCCGCTTGTGCATGCACTATGGACTAACCGAGGCCTCACGAGCCTTGTTCAGTGAGTTCCACCACGATGACGAGAATCTGGATTCCATCGGTAAACCCGTCTCCAGTCAGGTAGAAGCCTGCATACTCGATGAAACCGGGAATCAGGTGCCTGATGGTATGGACGGTGAGTTGTGTGTGCGCGGAAACATGGTCATGCGTTCCTACCTCTTGCCACAGGACAACGAGGGTGCATTCCATGGCGGTTGGTTCCGCACTGGCGATTGGGGACACCGTGATGGTGCGGGCAACTACTATTTTACCGGGCGCGGAAAAGAACTCATCAATGTGGGTGGCGAGAAAGTGAGTCCAGCCACCATCGAGGATGCAATATGCTCTCTTGGAGTGGCTGATTGTGCTTGCGTGGCTATACCAGACCCCAACGGCGTGTTGGGTGAAGTCCCCAAGGCTTTTTTGCAACGCAGTGCGAATCAACCCGATATAGAAGACGTGAAATCGCGCTTATCGCAACTATTGCCTCCTCATGAGATACCCGTCCAATGGGAATGGATTGACCGAATCCCCCGCACCTCATCGGGAAAAATACAACGATTGAAATTAAAACAATAATATGTCACAACTAACCATCAATAACGTGCGCATCGCGGGCATGAGTGCCTGTGTCCCCGCTACTGTTGAGGACAACCTCACGTTGCCCATCTACCATGACGAAAATGAAGCCCGCAAGGTGATTACTTCGACGGGAATTGAGCGACATCACAAGGTGGAACCAGGTACCACAGCATCAGACCTCACCGTCAAGGCTGTTGAACGGCTGCTGGCTGACATGGGTTGGTCGCCCGAGGATGTGGATTGCTTCGCCTATGTCTGCACCTCAAGAGATTTCATTGCTCCACAGACATCCTGCGTGCTGCAGCATCGTTTGGGGCTGCGTGGAGATTGTTGTGTATTTGACTTACCGTTCGGCTGTGCCGGTTGGGTTTATGGCATGAGCATCGTGGGTTCAATGATGTCTCATGGCACCTTCAAGCGTGCAATTCTTGTCGCAGCCGAAACGAATACGCAGAATCGCAGCCCGCTAGACACCGCCGTTCGCCCACTGTTTGGTGATGCAGCCACTGCCACCGCATTGGAATTTGATCCAGATGGTTTTCGCCCCATGAATTTCGTGTATGGCGTGGACGGCAGCGGCTATGAGGCGGTTTGGGCTCCCTATGGTGGAATGCGCAATCCTGTCACTCATGATGCACTTGAGGAAAAAGAGGTGGCTCCTGGTGTCTTCCGCCGTGGCATCGATATGATAGTTAATGGAATGGACGTGTTTGGCTTTGCCATTAAGCAACCGCCACACTCATTGAAGGAACTGATCTCAACTTTTAACATTGATGTGGAAAGTGTTGATCTGCTCCTTCTGCATCAGGCCAACAAGTTCATTGACGAGAAGATACGCAAGGCTATCAAGATTGCACCCGAGAAGACGCCCTATTGTCTGGAGGAATATGGCAATGTGACCAGTGCATCGATTCCGTTGACGATGGTGACTCGTTGCCGTGAACAGTTGGCTGGCGATGACAATCATTGTCTCGCATGCGGTTTTGGTGTCGGATTGGCCTGGGCCAGCATGGAATTCCATGCCGGTGACGTGAAAATCAGTGATGTAGTCATCTATTAAAACGCTGTACAGATGTCTCAATTCATCAATTCAAACAAGGAGTTTCATTGGGGTGACTGGTATTTCATGAACCATGTCATGGCCAATGACTTTGATTACAAAGCTCACAAGAAGGAGCTGTCGCCCTATTTTGAGCACCGCGATTTCAAGGTGTCGATGATGTTTGCAGACTATTTCTCACGTCTCAACGGCATTGAGAGTGACCGCTATCTGTCGATGGACGTGTACTACTTCTATGTGATTCCCGCTTTGAATCGTCATGATTTCAAGGATGCCTATTTGGATAAGAACATCTACAGCATGCTCTTCCCTGATGTGAAGCAGCCCGTGACTGTAGTCAAAAACATGCATGGCCTGTTCTATGTCAATGGCGAAGAAGCGACCCTTGAACAAGCGGTCAAAGCTGTGTGCCAATCGGATAAAGAACTTATCGTCAAGCCCACGGTTGAGACGTGCAATGGCGAAGGGGTAGAGCAGATTTGTGGCTTGGACGCTGATGGTGTGAAGGCGTTGTTCCAGAACTATGGCTTCAATTTCATTGTCCAAGAGAAGGTGCGGCAGCATCCTGACTTGCAGCAAGTGAATCCCACATCGTTGAACTCGATGCGCCTCTACACTTATCGCCGCCTTGATGGAACGTATGTATTCCTGTATCCTTTTGCCCACATGCGCTTTGGCGGCAAGGGTGCTATCAAGGACAATGTGTCGCAAGGCGGTGGAACATGCCTCATCAATGCGGATGGCACAGTGGACGACCGTGTTTATCGTTTCAAGAACATGGTTGTCTCCTCGCTCAAGCAGGAGACTGGTGTGGAAAACCTCATCATCCCGAATTATCACGGGGTGATTGACACCTTGCTGAAGATGCACCGCCAGCTGCCTTACTTCGATTTCGTGGGTTGGGACGTCACAGTTTTGCCCGACGGGGACCCCTTGCTCATTGAGTTCAACCTGGTGCCGAGTGTCGAGGGACCGCAGATGATGGCAGGACCGATGTTCGGTGACTATTTGGATGAAGTCATTGACCGTGCGAGACAAGTGGAGTGCGCCAAACTCCAAACCTACAAGAAGACCTTCGCCAAGGACGCGAGGTTTTACTTGCACATGCAATAATGGAGTGGGGGATGGTTATTCGTCAGGTGGTCAATTCGGTTTTCAATTCATGCTCCTATGTCATCGCTCACGATGGCAAGTCATGGATTGTGGATTGCGGTGACGTGGATCATATTCTCCCCAGTGTAGAAGGGCGTGTGGAAGGGGTGTTGCTCACCCATGCCCATTTCGACCACATCTTCGGGTTGAACAACCTTTTGGCAATTTTTCCTGCGATACCTGTTGTCACCAATCAGGCCGGAAAAAACGCCTTGCTTAACGAAAAGCTTAATTTCTCAAAATATCACGAGGAACCGTTTGTACTGGAATCGATTGACAACATAAAATTGATTAATGACGGTGATACGGTCCAACTTGATGAGAATTTGCAAGCCAAAGCGGTGTTCACACCGGGGCACAGTCCTGATTGCATGACATGGATTGTGGCGGATGCCCTGTTCACAGGCGACAGTTTTATACCTGGAGTGAAGACCGTGACCAATTTTCCATTGTCGGACAAAGTTCTGGCTGCACGCAGCGAGAACCTTATTCGGGAACTAGCGGCTGAGCGGACAGTTTATCCAGGGCACGCTTTAATAGATTAAGAAATTACAAAACAAACGATAATATGGCTAACAATAAAATTTTGCTGTGTCTTGCCCACATGAGCGGCAACGAGATGAAATACATCCAAGAGGCTTTTGACACCAACTGGGTGGTGCCTCTAGGCCCCAATGTGAACGCATTTGAGCAAGACTTGGAGCAACTGTGTGGAGAGGGAAAACATGTGGTGGTCCTTAGTTCAGGAACTGCAGCAATTCATTTGGCTCTCGTCAATTTGGGCGTCACGCGTGGCGATGAGGTGATTTGCCAATCGATGACCTTCTCGGCAAGTGCCAATCCTATTGTTTATCAAGGTGCTACACCTGTTTTTGTGGATAGTGAGCGAGACACATGGAACATGGATCCCAATCTATTGGAAGATGCTATCAAAGACCGTATCAAGAAGACAGGCCGTCTCCCCAAAGCGATCATTCCTGTATATCTCTATGGTATGCCTGGCATGATTGACGAAATCATGGAGGTGGCCCGCCGTTATGAAATCCCATTGGTGGAGGATTCGGCCGAAGCTTTCGGCTCCCGATATCGCGGACAACTCTGCGGCACGTTTGGTGACTATGGCATCATGAGTTTCAATGGCAACAAGATGATCACAACCAGTGGTGGAGGTGGACTCATCTGTCCTGATGAGGCCACCAAGAAAAGGATCATGTTCTTTGCCACCCAATCACGCGAACCCAAGCCTTATTATCTCCACAAGGAAATCGGTTATAATTATCGCATGAGCAATATCTGTGCAGGCATCGGCCGTGGGCAGATGACAGTCTTGGATGAGCATTTGGCTCATCACAAGCACTTGTGTGACCGTTATGTGGAACTGTTTGCCAATGTAGATGGAATCACTGTCCACACCAATCCTGACGAGCGTTATGACAGCAACTACTGGCTCAATACCATCACAATCGACCCCGTCAAGACGGGAACCGATTACGAGACCGTCCGTCAGCATCTGGAAGCATGCAACATAGAATCCCGCCCCTTGTGGAAGCCCATGCACACACAGCCCGTTTTCCAAGGCGCTCCAGCCTATGTTAATGGTGTGAGCGAAGAGATCTTCGGCGTGGGCCTGTGCTTGCCCAGCGGTCCCTGTGTGAGCGACGAGGATGTGGAACTCGTGGCACAAGAAATCATCAAGTGTTGCAATAAATGATTCGTTGATGAGGAATAGAATCCCTTAAATGATGAGATTATGAAGATTGCTATTTATGGTGCAGGCGGCTTCGGTAAAGAGGTGGCGTGCCTCATCAAGAGAATAAATGACAACGGCGGAGACTGGGAGCTGATAGGCTTCTTTGATGATACCAAGCCTCAGGGCGAGCAGGTGTCGCTTTATGGAACGGTGCTTGGAGGAATGGAAACACTCTTGGAAGTTGATGAGCCGCTTGCTGTCGCTATTGCCATCAATGACAACAAGGCTGTGAGCCGCATACGCCGTGAAATTACCAATCCCAAGATTTCGTTTCCCAATTTGATTGATCCTTCATTATTCCTTGTGGATGAACGCACTGTGATCATGGGTGAAGGCAACATCATCCAAAATGGTTGTATGATTTCATGTGATGTCACCATCGGCAGTTTCAATCTCTTTAACGATCATGTTGTTGTTGGCCATGACAACAAAATCGGTAGTTTCAATGGTCTGATGCCTGCTGCTCACCTTTCAGGTGGCATCACCATTGGTGATAACAATCTGCTGGGTGTGGCAAGTGTAGTGCTCCAGGGCATGGAAATCGGCAATGGTGTCACCCTGGGTGCCAACAGTGTGCTCATGACGTTGCCCAAGGATAACAGCACTTATCTGGGCGTGCCTGCAATGAAATTTGATTATTAGTCTCATTTACACTTACGGGTTTGCATAGCTTTTTGCATTTGAGGCTCATCAATCACTTATTTTTTCATGAAAAATGTCGCGAAATGTGGTTGGTTAAGTTTTTTTATGTAATTTTGCACCCCGTGAAATAATAACGTGGATTTTGCGTTATTAAATTGAATAAATGAATCTGGAGCAATTCATAGAATATTTTGCGGATCTGTTCGATGAGACAGATGCCGACACTATAAAGGCCGACACTCAATTCAAGAGCTTGGACGAATGGTCGTCGCTGATTGCCCTATCGGTAATTGCGATGATCGATGAAGAGTATGATGTTGAGTTCCGTGGCGACGATATTCGTAACAGTGAAACTGTTCACGACCTTTACAATATAGTCTTGTCAAGAGTGAATTAATGGCCTGGTCATAATTGGATGGATGCCCTCGATATTTGTTCGAAATGGGCTCTTTTCTTGTTTATACCCGTATTTTTAGGAACTATTTTTATCGCCTGTCAGTATGGCAACAATCACTTTTCATGATGTGGGCATCAAAGCCTTGAGCGCATGTGTCCCCCCAAGAATTGTTTACAATAAGGACTTGGGGTATTTGATTCCCGAGGAGGAGATTGAAAAGACGATCAACAATATCGGTATTGAGCAGCGGCGCATAGCCGACAACGATGTCACGGCAAGTGACCTGTGTTTCAAGGCTGCTCAACAATTGATGGCCGATAATGAGATTGACCCGTCTACAATCGATGTTTTGCTGTTCATGAGTCAAACACCCGATTACCGTATCCCTGCCACTTCCTGCTTGTTACAGGAGCGCCTGGGATTAGCCAAAGAGACGTTGTGCTTTGACATCTCGTTGGGATGCTCAGGTTATCTTTTCGCTTTGAGCACAGCTTTTGCCTATGCCTCGATGCAGGGCGTGAACCGTGTGTTGCTGTTGGATGGTGAGACATTCTCCAAGATTGTCAATCGTCGCGACAAGGTTGATTGGCCCCTGTATGGCGATGCCGGAACGGCTACGTTGGTCGAGAAGGGTGACTTTGGAGATTCCACCTTTATCCTGAACACCGACGGCAGCGGCAAAGACGTGCTCAAGATTCATGCAGGCATGCGCAACCCCATCACAGCCGACTCTTGTGTTGAACGGGAGAGGGAAGAAGGAAACATCCGCACCGACCTTGAGGTCTTCATGGACGGCATGGATGTCTTTAACTTTGCCATCAGCAAGGTGCCCCGTAGCATCAAATCGTTGCTGCAACTCACCGAGAAAAGTGTTGATGACGTGGATTATCTTGTTTTCCATCAGGCCAATCGTTTCATGATGGATTTCTTTGTCAAGAAACTGAAAATCAACCCTGAGAAAGTGCCTTATTGTATCCACAAGTACGGTAACACCAGCAGCGCCTCGGTGCCTTTGACCATCTCTAGCGAGTTGGTCGGAGCACTTGACGGGAACAAAACAGTGGTGTTGAGTGCTTTTGGTGCAGGCCTCAGTTGGGGAGCAGCTCTGATGCAGATGCATGACTGCAAGATATCGCCTGTCATTGAATATTGACAGATATGGACGAATTCCTCTTCTTTCATCACATTGGCATAGCTTGTCGTGATATCGACAAGTCCAAGGTGTTTTATGTTGACCAAGGCTACACGGCCGCACGCACAACGCTTGACCCCTTGCAGCGGGTGAAGGTGTGTTTCCTTGAAAAACAAGGCGCACCGCGCTTGGAACTACTGGAGCCAGTCGGTGAAGATAGCCCAGTGGCGCGAACATTGGCAGCATCCGGTGTCACGCCCTATCACATGTGCTATGAGGTGGAGAACCTTGAGGATGCGATTGCTCGTTTGCGAGCCCGCCGATTCCTGCTGGTCAACAGTCCGGTTCCTGCATGCGCGCTGGGAGATAGACGCGTTGCCTTCATGTTCCAGAAAGATACAGGACTCATCGAACTTGTTGAAGCTTCACAAACAACCCGATGACTGAGTTGTCGCTCACTTATATTGTTCCTGTTTTTAACACCGAGCCCTTCTTGCTCAGGTGTTTGCGTTCTATTGTGAACCAAGGCATCGCGAAGGATGATTATGAGGTGTTGGTGGTGGACGATGGATCTACCGATGGCAGCAGAGCGTTGGTGCAGTCTTTCGTTGATGAGGGACATGCCCAAGTGCGTCTGCTCACACAAGAGAACTCAGGGGTCAGCAAGGCGCGTAATATGGCGCTAGACCATGCCCGTGGCCGTTATGTGTTCTTTGTTGACAGTGACGATTTCCTGCTTGATGGGATGTTGTCGGCATTGTTGGCTCAAGCGGTCGACCATGATCTTGACGTGCTGGTGTTCAACTATAACAGGACTGACGCTCAAGGAAATATCATCGATGAGACGACTGGTGCTGATGTGGGCACCCAGTCGGTGATGACGGGAGTAGAGTTTCTACAGGACCACAGCATGACTCCATACATCTGGCGATATCTTATTCGCCGTGAGTTGATTGAGTGTGAAAAATGGCGTTTTGACCCAGCGCTCATCGTGTGTGAAGACGGTGAACTCATTGCTCGTTTTATGCTCTCGGCACAGCGGGTGATGGGCAACAACGTGTCGCCCTATTGTTATGTGACCAGGGGTGACAGTGCCATGAACAGCAATGACGGTGCTCACTTGCGCCGTCGCATTTTCAGCCAGATTGATTCGGCGATAGCAATAGACAAGACGATAAAGCGTTATCAGGCCCATACAGGAAAGGATGTCCCAGCCAGTGTGACGGGATTGAGGAATCTTTACCTCTATTTCTCGATGACCAAGGCTTTGACCAACGGTGAAGTCGATGGAGCGATTGGCCGAATGCGTGACGCTGGTTTGTATCCGTTCCCATGTGTGGGACCTGAGGCCGACTACAACGGAGTGAAGTGGAAAATCCTGCATCAACTGATGATGCGTCCCTCGTTGTGGACTGGCCTGAGTAAACTTTACTGCAAGATTAAGAAATAAGGAATGGCAACATTTGTCTTTCGCAATCAAACGGTAGAACCGTTCTTCGGTTATGGCGGTGTGACCTATTCGGGTTATGATGACATCAGTGTCATCCCCGACGATGTTGACCGCTACATCTGGTTCTATCAAGTTCCCGTGAATGCCGACAGCGCACAGCTGGCGCAAGAGATAGAGTCTTATAGCGCAAAGCTTGACCTGGTGCTTGACGCGGCAGGGGACAAGCCGTTCATCGTTTTCTCACTGGTGAACCTTTTCAAGTTGAGGCTCACCGGCGATGAGATGGCCGTTGAGGAGGCGATAGCCGACTTCAACAGTCATGCCGTGCAGTTGGCTGTCACCCGCCACAATGTCAAGTGGGTGGACTTCGGCGAATTCACCTCGCGATATGACTCCTTCATGTTGATGAACTGGAAATATTACCTCATGTCGCAGACGATGCTCAATCCCAAGTTGGCGCATGAATTCCAAGCATGGTGGGAGCGTACGCAGGCTGAATTTGTGCTGCAACGCAAGAAATGTCTGGTGCTCGACCTGGACAACACTTTGTGGGGTGGAGTGCTGGGCGAGGATGGCATCGACGGCATCCAGTTGGGCGGCGATTATCCTGGTAAAGCTTATTCTTATTGGCAAAAATCATTGCTGCAACTCTCGCGCAACGGTGTGATTTTGGCTGTGTGCAGCAAGAACAATGAGTCGGACGTGCAGGAGGCATGGGACAAGAATGCTGCAATGGTGCTCAAGCGTGAGCACTTTGGTGCGCTGCGCATCAATTGGGAAGACAAGGCAACGAATTTACGTGCGATGGCCGAGGAACTCAACATCGGCTTAGACAGCATGGTGTTTGTGGACGATAACCCTGCCGAAAGGGAACTTGTCAAGCAGCTGTTGCCTCAGGTGGAGGTTCCTGATTTTCCCGAGAGGCCCTATCAGCTGATGCCGTTCTTCAAGAGCCTGGTGGATAAATATTTCCGGATTTATGCGGTCACGGCCGAGGATCTTGCCAAGACCAGTCAGTATCGCGCTAATGCTTTGCGCAAAGCCGAGCAGTCGCGCTTCACCGATATTGAGGATTACCTTTATAGCCTGGATATCGCAATAGATGTGATACCCGCAGACGCACACAACCTGCCTCGTATTGCGCAGATGACGCAGAAGACCAATCAGTTCAACCTGACTACACGTCGCTATACCGAGGACGAGGTCCGCCAATGTCTTAATAATGGTTGGCACGTCTTTTGCATTGCTGTGAGAGATCGTTTCGGCGATAACGGTATCACAGGAACTGTGTTCCTGAAGCCAGTGGATGAACTCACGGTCGAAGTGGATGAGTTGCTGTTGAGCTGCCGCATCCTGGGCAGAGGCATTGAAGAAGCCTTCTTCAAGACAGTGCTCAATCTGCTGCGGTTGGATGGCTATCGCAAAGTGAAGGCTGCCTATCTGCCCACGGCTAAGAACGGACAGACAGCCGATTTCTTTGACCGTATGGGCATGACCTGTGTTGATCAGGGCAGCGACGGGACAAAGTGTTACCAGATGGAACTGAACGACATTTTTGAGATAAAGAATTACTACAATATCAGGGTTCTATGAATTTAGAAGAAAGAGTGTTGGAATTGATGCGTGAAGTTTTTGGTACCGAGGAGGTTACGACGGCTTCTTCGCAGAAGAACTGTGAGCAATGGGACTCATTGCGGCATTTGACCTTGGCCTCGGAGTTGGAGGATTCGCTGAACATTGAGCTGGAACCTGAGGAGATTGCTGAAATGACCGACTTCTCCAAAGTTATTGAGATGCTAAGAACTAAACTTTGAGACCAGGCCGACAAGAGTGGGGGAAATGAATGGGGCACCACGCATTGCTTACATAGACTTCATGAAGTGTTTGTGCATCATGTTGATCGTGATGTACCACATTGACCATGAGTTCTTCAATTACCTGATTCCTCGCTTGAATGATGCTTTGCAGGCTTTCCGCCTGCCGATGTACTATTTCATCTCGGGCATCTTTTTTAAGCTTTACGACGGCTTTACCGACTTCACGCGGCGCAAGGTGAACAACATCCTTGTGCCGTTCGTTTTTTTCATTGTGTTGGTGTTTGTGGTCAGGTGGCTCATGTCGATCGTGTTGCATGCGATGGGCTCAGACGTCATCGATACTTCTCCCATGGAACTGGTGATGCCGTTCTATATGCGCTATTGGCCTGTCACCACACCGTTGTGGTTCCTCTTGAGTCTGTTCTGGGTGAACATGATGTTCTACTTGCTGCAGCAGTGGATTAAGCCATGGTGGGGCATTTTGCTCGCTGTGGTCGCGATTTCGGTTGGCGGCTACATCTTGGCTGCTAACCGCATTTATCTGCCGCTCATGTTTGATTCAGCAATGGTGGCCATGCCATATTTTATCCTGGGATGGGGATTGAAGCGCTTGGGTGCGTTGGAGAAATCGCGGTGGGATTGCTGGGGACCGCTTGTGCTGATTATTGTGGCTGTGCCGGTCTATTACTTGAGTGAATTCATGAACCTGCACTTCATGGTTCTGCCCGCCTATTGGAAACTCTACCTTTTGCCCTTGGTTGCCATCACGGCGTTGTTTTGGGCTTGCAAGAACTTGCCACGCATTCCGGTTTTCTGTCATTTCGGACGTTATTCGCTCATCATTTTAGGAACTCATCCGTTGTTTTTCCTGCCCCTGCGCTCGTTGTTCATCCTGCGTTTTGGTATGGAGCCGGGAATTCAACTCACATTGATTGTTTTTGTTTTGACCATGATTCTTGAGTGGCCCACTATCTGGTTACTGAAGACCTACGCTCCTCGTTTCACGGCGCAGGAGCCTTTCTTCAAGTCGGGCTGGAAAATCTGATAAACCATCATGAAATATATTTTTAGACTGCTTGCTATCATTGCTTCCTTTGCATTGCTGTTTGCTGCCTATGGCGGTAGAGTGGACCCCAATGTGTGGACTTTGCCGTCGTTAGCCACATTAGCCCTGCCCGTGGTAGCTGTGGTGGTTTTGGCGCTGTTGGCGTTGCTGGTGTTGTTCAGGCAATGGCGTTCGGCTGCAGTGCTTGTGGGCGCTTTGCTCCTGTCATGGCCCACGCTGCGTTTGATAACGCCTTTTAACTTGGTTAAGCATGAAGCGGATTCACAGAAGACACAACTCAAGGTCTTGACAATGAATGTGACAGAGTTCAATTGGGCCGGTGGCAACAAAAAGCCCAGCAAGAACATGCGATACATCCTTGACCAGGATGCTGATATTGTTGTCATCCAAGAAGGCTTGGTCTATTTTTCCTATGAGAAACTCAAGACCGTAAAGCCCATGCTCGAAGAACTCTATAAGAAATACCCTTATCGCAAGAAACACTTCTTTGATGTGGGCATTCTTTCCAAATATCCTTTCACCGAGGTGGAATCATCCATCTTGGAGCAAGACTCGCTCAACTATTTCATTAAGGCGTGGGACGTGGAAGCACCTGGTGGCGACTTGAGAGTCGTGAGCATGCACTTGAGTTCGCTGCGTTTCACCAGAAATGATAGCCGTGTCATTGAGTCGATAAAAACCCCTTCGGGAAGGAAGAAGCGCATCAAGTCGGTGGCACGCAAATTGGATAACGGCTTCATCACCCATGCACATCAGGCCGCTGCGATGCGTAAATTGCTTGATGATACCAGTGGCGATGTGCTGGTGATGGGCGACATGAACGACACGCCGGGCAGTTTCGCCTACCGCACGGTGTGTGGTGAAGACCTGCGTGATGCATGGGCCGACACAGGTTTCGGTCCGATTTACACCTTCCATGCCCACCACCTGTATGTGAAAATTGACCACATCCTGTATCGTGGCGCGCTCACACCTATATATTGCCGGCGAGACAAAAAGGGAGAGAGTGACCATTATCCGCTTGTGGCCGTCTTTGAACGCGACGATTGACGTGATGATGCGTGTGCACACTAAAACCCTTCGTTTCTCGTTCATTATATAAATTGATTTTAAGAAAGAAATGACTCATATCAGACAATCACTGTGGATATTTGCAGCATTGTGCCTGTCTATGGCAATGTTTTCATCGTGCATCGAGGATGGATTTACTACGTCGTCGAGTGATGTGCTGGCCTTTAACAAGGACACTGTTGCCTTTGACACCGTAATCACACTGCAAGGAACAGCCACCAAACAGATGGTGGTCTATAACCATAGTCCCAAGCAAATCAATATCTCGTCAATTAAGGTGGCTGGACTGAGCAGCAAGGGGCATTTCCACTTGAATGTCGATGGCATTCGCGGTGACGAGTTTCAGGATGTGGAGATTCGCGGCAATGACTCTATCTATATTTTCATTGAGGCATATCTTGACGAGATGGAGCGCGACGAGCCCACCTTGCTGGAGGATGAATTGGAATTTGTCACCAACGGCAAGAAGCAGAGTGTCTTGCTCAGTGCCTGGGGACAGGACGTGGTGCGCATCAACGGTGATACAATAGCCCGTAATACCAGTTTCACAGCCAACAAACCCTATTTGGTCTATGACACGATGTTTGTCGCTCCGGGCGTGACGTTGACCATGGATGCAGGAACGACACTGCTGTTTCATGATAAAGCCGCCTTGCGTTGTGCGGGCAAGATGCTTGCTAACGGCACTGCCGAGGCTCCTGTCATCTTCCGTGGCGACCGTCTGGATCGCATCGTGGGAGAAACCAGCTTTGATGTCATGTCTGGTCAATGGGGTGGAGTTATCTTCACGACGCCCACAATGGGCAATGTCCTGAAGCATGTCATCATGCGGGGCAGCACCATTGGCATGCATTGCCGCAACGACTATGGTGACACGACGCAATGTGCCTTGAAACTTGTGAATTGTGTATTGACCAATTCCTCTTCCACTTGCCTTGCTGCGTTGGCCTGCAAAGTAGAGGCCATTGGAACCGAGTTCAGTGATGCAGGCGAAGATGTGGTCTATTTTGAAGGCTGTAATGTGAAGGCAAGCCAATGCACATTTGCTAACTATTACCTTTTCGGTGTGTCCGATTGGCCTGTCATCAGCGTTTATAATGCACAATTCTCCAACGGCCAGCTCCTGAAGATGAAAGCCTACTTTGATAATTGCATTATCTATAACGGCCTAACCAAAAAGCCCGAGATTAATGATGGCAAACTGGATGATTTTGATGTCTATCTGCGTTACTGCTTGTTGAAGAGTTCAGGCAATGATGATGATCATTTCATCAATTGCGTGTGGCAGGGGGAACCTTGCTTCCTTACCGTTCGTGAAGACCATTTCTTTGACTACAGGCTTGGCAACGAGAGTGATGCCATCGGCAAGGGCAATCCTGATTGGTGTCCTGCCGAAGCCCGCTATGACCGCTACGGTAATGACCGCTTGGCGCGCGGTGCCATCGATCTGGGCGCTTACGTCTGGATTCCTGTCCCAGAGGAATAATTAATCAACTCAAGTATATGAAACGTCTTTTATTCTTATCATTGCTCATCACGGCAATGACGGGTTGCTTGTCGGCGGCAGATTACACTGCCTCATCGTCTCTACAGCCCAAACACGAGTTCCGCGGCGCGTGGATGCACATCATCGGGCAGAAACAGTATGCCAAGATGAATCCAGAGCAAACCCGCCAGTATCTTATCGAACAACTCGACCTGTTGCAACGTGCCAACTGCAACGCTGTTATCTGGCAGATTCGTCCGCAGGCCGATGCAGCCTACAATAGTGACCTTGAGCCATGGAGTCGTTGGATTTCAGGTGAAGCCGGCAAGGCACCTAACCCCGTTTGGGATCCTCTGCAGTTCATGATTGAGCAATCCCACAAGCGCGGCATGGAGCTGCACGCCTGGATCAATCCTTATCGCGTGACCAGCAGTGAGGAAGACCAACCCGCGCCTGGACACATTTACTATGAGCATCCCGAGTGGTTCCTCAAGTATGCCGACGGCAAATTGTATTTCGATCCGGGACTGCCTGAGAGTCGCGACTTCATCGACACAGTGGTCAGGGATATCCTCACGCGTTATGATATCGATGCGTTGCACATGGACGACTATTTCTATCCTTATCCTGTGACCGGAGTGGAGTTTCCTGACACGACCTCCTATGACCTGTATGGACTTGGCTGGGACAAGAACGATTGGCGGCGCCACAATGTGGATCTGTTGATTGAGCAGTTGCATAACACCATTCAGGAGGTGAAACCCTGGGTGCGTTTCGGCATTAGCCCCTTCGGCATTTGGCGAAACAAGGCCAGCGACTCCGACGGTAGTGAGACCAACGGCTTGCAGTGCTATGATGCCCTGTATGCCGACTGTCCCAAATGGACTGCCGAGGGTTGGGTGGATTACATGGTGCCCCAACTCTATTGGGAACTGGAGCACAAACTGGCCAGCGACCTCGTGCTCATGCACTGGTGGAATGACCATGCCAACGGTCGCCACATGTACTACGGCCAGGCAGTCAATAACGTGATGACTCATCAGGACATCGCTGACGAGGGCGGTGATCCCGCCAATCCCACTCAGCTTGACCACAAACTGCGGTTGCAGCGTGCAATGGATGATGTGCACGGTGTGACGTGGTGGCCTGCCTACAGCATCACCAGCAATTACAAGGGTGTGCTGGACTCCTTGTCAACCAACCAGATGAGTCATCCCGCCCTTATTCCTGCCTACACTTGGCTGGACGATGTGAAGCCGCATCAGGTGCATGACCTTGACATCAAGAAGGTGGCTGGCAAGAAATGCCTCGTGTGGAGTGCCCTCAAGACCGATGATCCCATGCAGCAAGCAGTGCGTTATGTCATCTACCGTTTCCCCAAAGGCAAGAAAGGAAGTATCGACAATGCTGCAAATATCCTCGCTATCACTGGCGAAACCACCTTCGTTCTGCCTGACGGCGGCAAGGGTAAATGGCAATATGCTGTGACTGCTCTTGACCGTTGCTGGAACGAGAGCGATCCCACCTGGAAGTAACCCTCTTCCTCTCCCATACCTATTTTGCAGCGGCAGCCGCCCCACACTCGGGACGGCTGCCGTTTGTTATGACTTTCTAATCAGTGTTGTCGCTTTTAGAACAGATGGGCAATGTTCTCGGTCATCATTTTCACGCTCATGGCCAGCAGGATGATGCCGAAGAACTTGCGGGAGAACATCATGCCGCCCTCGCCCAGCAGTTTCTGGATTTTGCCGGTGCTCTTGATAACCAAGAACACCCATACCATGTTGATAGCCAGGCCAATGAATATGTTCACGTCGTCATACATCGCCTTGAGTGAGATGAGCGTCGTCAGCACACCGGCACCAGCAATCAGCGGGAACACCATGGGTACCATTGTCGCGCCCTTGTTGGGCGTGTTGTTCTTGAAGATTTCCACGTCCAGGATCATCTCGAGCGCCATCAGGAACATCAGGAAACCGCCTGCCGTGGCAAACGAGTGGATATCACAGTTAAAGATGCGCAGCAACCAGTGGCCACCATAGTAGAAGCCGACCATCAGCAGGGTGGAGTATAGGGTGGCCTTAACGGCATCCACGTGGCGTCCCTTCTCCCTGAGCTGCAGGATGATGGGTATCGAGCCCACGATGTCAATGATACTCAACAAAACCAGCGTTGCACTCAGAATTTGCGTGAAATTGATTGTTCCCATGACAATATTATTCTATTTCGGCGACAAAGGTACTGCTTTTTCAGCATTTTTTACTAATTTTGCCGTTTGAACGAAAAATAATCATTATTATAACCAAAAAATGAACGAGAAAGAGAATACACTGGCAACGAAATACGACCCTAAAGAGGTCGAGGACAAGTGGTATAAGTATTGGGAGTCGCACGACCTTTTCAAGAGCGTGCCCGACGAGCGCGAACCCTATTGCATCGTGATCCCGCCCCCCAACGTGACGGGTGTGCTGCACATGGGCCACATGTTGAACAATACCATCCAGGATATCCTCATCCGTCGTGCCCGAATCGACAACAAAAATGCCCTTTGGGTACCCGGCACCGACCACGCCTCTATCGCTACAGAGACCAAGGTGGCGAAGAAACACAC